>Ga0114952_1002123_pt1 | contig 15723 bp, 19 predicted proteins | sample SidtaG_2_FD_87303 | JGI IMG/M metagenome (GOLD analysis project Ga0114952, IMG submission 87303) | Marine algal microbial communities from Sidmouth, United Kingdom - Sidmouth_Asex2 metaG | ecosystem: Host-associated > Algae > Red algae > Unclassified | place: Sidmouth, United Kingdom | collected...
ATAATTTGAATTTTTTCTTCATCGGAATACCGTTTTCTTGTCATTTTAACTCCTTCGTTTAAATTTAAATCCTCGGCGAGAATCTGTCCAAACTATATAGGGGGTCAAAGAGGTTCATCAAGAAGTACTCTAACTGAAAACCTTTCATTTAAATCATAGGGTGAGAGACTTTCAAGTTTAGCAAGACTTAATAACTCATCTAAAACTATTCGGGCCCTTTTACTTTCTCTATCAATATTACCTAATAATCTCGTTATTATAGTTTTATCTTCCTCGTATTCCAGAATTTCAGCTGCTCCTTCAATCGCAGTTAAAGGACTCTTTATTTCATGAACTAAGTTTTGAATGAATGCTTCAATCTTTTTCTTGCCTTCTAAGGCATCTTTCATCTCTTTTATAGCTAGACCTAATTCATCAAATTCTTTAAATTTCGTTCGAGGAACAATTTCATCTTCACCTTTTTTTATTTTTTCAGCATAATTTCTAAGTTGGAAAATTGGTTTGTTTAAATAGCGAGATAAAATCAAAGCACAGACAGTACAAAGCAAGAGAGATAAGACAAGAAAGCCTACTAACTTCCTTCTTCCACTTACAATGAATTGTTTAATACTTTGCTCTTTTTTAATGACAGAGACTACTCCAAAAATTTTATTATTAATTTTTAGAGGGGCTCCTATATAAAACACTGAAGTGGTAGGGTCATCTTGGACGACCCGACTACTTCTAACACCATACTTACCTTGAAGAGTGAGATAAACATCATTAAATTGAGAAAAGTCTTCACCTACCCTACTTTTATCTCTAGAGTCATATATCACTATTCCATCAATATTCGTTATATAGGTATCAATCTCAGCATTTTTCTTTTCAAATTCATAAATCTTATAATTGATCTCTTTTTTTTGAAAACTCTTAAAAATTTCTTCAAAGTCTAATATGTTATTAAGATCACCTTGAGATTGCTCTTCGATAACACTTGCTAAAATAGCAGCATAATCATTTAAGGAGTCTTCAATGGCTATGCTATATTGTTGTCTAATCCCCTTAAAGAGCCAGAACGTATAAAATGAAAGTCCTATGAAAAAGGTTATGACAATTGCTGCTAGAATTTTAAAGAAATAATTCATTTATCATCTTTTAATGAATATCCAACACCTCTATGAGTAATTAAATACTCAGTCTCGATAATATCTTTTAGTTTAGCTTGTATTGATTTAACGTGAGCATCAACAGTTCTTTCTAAACTCATATCAGGTTCTTCCCAAACTTGTTGCATAATCTGGGTCCTAGAAAAAACTTGTCCTGGTCTTTTTGCCAATAATTCTAAAATACCAAATTCATATCTACTAAGTTCAAGAATTTTTCCCATAAAAGTGATGGTTCTTTTAAGTGAATCAATCTCAAATTCTTTTGAAGGAGTTGATAAGTCCTTAGAATAGACTTGAGACCTTCTTAAAATAGCTTTCACTCGTGCAATGACTTCTCTTGGACTGAAGGGTTTGGTCATATAATCGTCAGCTCCAATTTCTAAGCCTACGACCTTATCGACCTCATCATCGCGAGCAGTTAAAAATAGAACAGGTATATTAGATTTTTTTCGAATTTCACGACAAAAATCAAATCCACTCCCATCAGGTAGACCTACATCTAAAATGATAAAATTAAAAACATCTTCATTGAATTTCTTTGTAGCTTCTAATATTGTACTTACTCGAAAATTTTTCCAATTCTCTTTATCACAAACTAGGATTAAGTTCTCAGCAATTGAGCTTTCATCTTCGACAATTAATATATTATTCATATCTAATTTCAATCTCTATATTTATACAAATGATTGTATAACTTATAATCGAGATTTAATTCTTTTCTTAATTTTTCTTTTGATTTTTGCTAATTCTTCATCTGAAAAAGCTGGGTCTTTTTCAAGCTCTTCAAGCTCTCTAATAAGTTTACTTTCAAACTTCTTTTCAAATTTTTTATAACAATCTAGACTTTGTTTTTTTCCGTTTAATCCAGAGCATGATCTATCCATTTCATCAGCAACTCTTGTTAAAGGACTAGTCATCCCAAATAATGAAACAAAACAAATTGTTAAAGCTAATTTATTCAAACTTTCTCCTCCAGTTAGGGCCAAATGATTTTACTAGATAATCTAAAACTCTATTCAAAGGAAGTCCAACGATATTGGAAAAATTACCTTCTATCCTGTGGGCAAGTCCCTGCCCATGCTCTTGAATCCCATAAGCACCAGCTTTATCCAAATATTTAGCATTTTTTAAGTAATGATCAATATCATCAGCACTGAGCTGCTTGAACCATACCTTGGAAACTTCGGCCTCAATATGATCTATTTTCTGATTTTTAAAGTAAGCTACACTCGTAATGACTTGATGCCATGAGCCAGACAACTTCTCTAGCATCGCCTGAGCATCATCTTTATCCATTGGTTTTCCTAGAACCTCACCCTTAATTTCAACAATAGTATCTGAACTTAGAAGAAGATCTGTCTTAATTCTTCCTATTATTTCTTGTCCTTTTTTGAGAGCAAGTTCCTTGGAATATTCAAGGATATCTTCTGAGTTTCTAAATGCCCGCTCTTGGTAATGACTTTTTTCAATGGAGAATGTTAATCCAATCATCTTTAAAAGTTCTGATCTTCTCGGACTTGAACTTCCTAAAATACATTTCACTAACTTCTCACCTGTTTGAAAGTTAGTTCGCCCCTATTAAAGAACTTACATAAATCAAGATCTGTTGTCGGAAAAGAAAAGATCGGCAAAACAACTTCATTATCTACTTCTTTGATTTTCATCCCAATAACATAATAGAAAAATGCCGACTCATTTAAATAAGCACTTTTAACAGACGTTGAAATAATCGTATCATTTTCATCTTGTTCATAAACCTCGTCAGGACTATCAAGAGTTTCTTTTAAAAACTTTTCATATAATGGAAAATACTCATACTTTATATCACTTTCTTTGCGACGCTCAAGCATCTGCGCAAAATACTCAGATCTTAAAACTTGAATCTCATTTAAGATTTCTTGAGGAATAACCATTTTCTCTTTCTCAAATCCATTCTCTGGTTCAGCTCCCTTGATTTTTTTACTAGTTCTATAAAAACTAATAAATTTCAAATCCTGGCCCAAGGTATAATGAAGAATAAATGAAGGCTTTGAATTAAAAACTTTACATACAATAATAAAATGAAATGTTCCATGTTCATCATAAGGAAATTCTTTCAATAGATAGTAATACTTATCTCCAAGTGGGTTGGTATCTTCCCAAATTTCAGCCGGATCTTTGAGAGTTTCTTTTAAATATGATTCCTTGATTTTTTCATCGATTAGAATTGTATCAAAGTATTGAAGGTCTCTTCTCAAATCTCTTTCTTGTTCTTTAAAGTGTTCTATTTCACTCTGGTAAAATGTATCTACACATTTTTCAGAACAAAATGGTGTAGGCCTGTGTTCATCGACAATGATGGACTTATTCACATCTTCAATGTGACTTTTACAATGAGAACATACAATTTTATATCTATTCATAATTTTTTGAAATTTCTTCCCTCTATAAAAAAAAATAAATACTACTAGAATATTAACATACTCAATAAAGGGAAGTCTTTTGAAAGATCTAGAATATTATTTGCAACTTGGTGTTCAGGGCATTTACCCGTTATTTTTTAAAGAATGGATTAATGAGATTGATTTCAATGATTTATCTGACAAAAATCATTGTGATAAAGACTTATTAGAAGAGTTATTTAAAGAGCTTAGATCGCATACAAATACAGATAAAAAGAAAATTGCTTTAAGTGCAATGACACTTGAGGAGCGACAAGACCTAATTGTCTCTTTTTTTAAAGAAATAGATAGACTTATCCAGGCGGGTGAATATAAATTTCATTAGACGTGAGATTTTTATCAAGACCTACAATTAATAATATCATAATTATAAAAAACCTCAGAGAGATCTCTGTTCGCGTTTCTATTTCTCTGGAAAATATTCCTAAAAAGCAAGATGCAAAGACAAAAGAGATTCACCATCAAAGTTCGCCTTGGCAAAATATTAATCTTTTCAATGCCAATGACTTTAAAGTCAAAGTTGTTTGCTTTGATTCTCAGTCTCAAATTCAATATACTCGCATATTTAATACTGACAGATATGGTAATTTAAACTTAAAGATCCCTTCAACTCAAAATCAAACAGAAATTACGAGTTTACAATTTTTTGAAGTATCCTACCAAGATGGAATAGAACTATTGCTTGGAAGTTTTATTCCCGTTGTTTTGAAAACTCCCAATAAAGTAATTATAAGTGACTTTGATAAAACCCTTGTAGATACTCGATATTCAACTATTCAAGAAATGTTCACTTCTTTAAGAAACCCAATTTCATATTTTCCTACAATCAATAAGAGTTTAGAAGTACTACAATTAGCCATAAAAAGTGGATATACCCCATTTATTTTATCTGCCTCACCTCACTTTTATGAAAAACCATTTAGAGATTGGCTCTATCAAAACGAAGTGTATACAAGTAATATTTTTCTCAAAGACTATAGAAAGATATTTTCTTTTTTCGAATCAGAGCTTACTCCCAAAGACTTAAAGACGCAGGGTTTTTATAAACTAACAGAGCTCATTAATATTTTATTGATGACGGACCTAGCAGATAAATTAATTCTTATTGGAGATGGGTTTGAATCTGACCCCTTAGTTTATCTTGTGATTCGAGCATTAATTATTGAAAAGATTGACCCTTGGAAGATTTGGAAAACTCTAAAGCAGATGGAGCAATTTAAATTAACAAGACCACAACAAACTAAGTTATTAACTAGCCTAAACCTACTTGCTGCTATTGCTAGTAAAAAGAAAATAAGTTTAAAGATATACATTCGATGCTTCAAAGATAATTTTGAAGAAATTAAAAATAGACCTACCCATGTGGACTTTCTTGATAGACAAAAAGAAAATATCTTCTATTATGTAGCTTAATTATGGGTTTAATGTATTTATTTCCAACTAAAGATGATGATCCTGATCATATAATTCAAGGTAATCAATCTCTGACTTTAAGATCTTATGGTCTTCCTCCCATCTTTTGGTTTTACTTAGTGGCAATTCTCACGATTTTTTCTTTCTTAGCTTTGAATGTATGGAATCCACTTCAAAAAATGTTAATAATTGGCGGTGCTATAGATATTATGATCGCCTATTCGCTCCTTGCTTTAATTTTCCTAGCTCCTGTCACGCTCTTAGGATTTTATTTTTATGAAAAAAATCTAATTGCCATGAAAAACTCTCTCACTCTTGTCCATAAAGTTTTTTTTATACCTTTTCTAAAGAAAACTTATAAGATCTCTTCCAAAGAATGTCTTACTATCAATCATTTTATCGACAGTCCTAATATGGCTAGAATAAAAGATGAAAAAGCTCTTAAAGCATTTCAAAATCGTGGTTATTTTGAGCTCTTTTTGATGGTAGATGGGAAGAAGGTATTGGTAGATAGACATTCTAACCATTCATCTTTAGTGAAAATCAAGAAATTAGTGGAGCAAATCGCTCTCTCGTAGGAAAATTTTCTCACTCTTTCCATTAATAAGAACCACGCTAAAATAGTATAGTTACAAGGATGTGTATTATGAGTGATTTCTCAGAAAAATTTATTAATTCTCAAAGAATCAAATTACTTGAAAAAAAGGAAACGATTCAAGATAGTTTCAGAACCTTTACTCAAGAATCTAGAAGTAGAGATGCTACCGAAGAAAAAGAGGACGGGGATATTGCTGAAAGATTTAGACAAGAAAAAGTAGATATTGGGTTAAGAGAGCGAGATCTAAGAACTTTAAGAGAGATCGATTTAGCTCTTAGAAAGATGGATGACGGCAGCTATGGGTATTGTGAAGAGTCTGGAGAGCCAATAGAGGTTAGAAGACTTGAAAAGAAACCATGGGCACGTTTGTCGCTTCTTCATGCAGAACTCTTAGAAAAAGAGAGTAACGTTTTTAGAAAGAAAGCAATTTAAGACAATTTTATATTTCCCTTAAATAAATAATTCACATTTAACTCTTACAGAATCTATCATGTAGCGTGTCATTTTGACTCATTTACCTATTTTTTTGATTGTATTTGTTTGTCTTAAAATCTTGAAAGAATTTCAACCATTATATTTAATAATGAAAATATAAAAAATTGTACCCCGATAATTTGGAAGGAGATCGAATTATGGCACGAAGATTAAATGCACATCTTAAAAAGACAGAAATTAAAAAAATAAAAAATGAGTTAATCTCTATTGAGGAGAGAATCATTAACAAGCAACTTGCAAAGAAAGTTCAATTTTCATTTTCTGAAAAAAGCGACAACAAAGACGACGTAGACTCTGCAAATAATAATATTCTTATTTCAAATGATTTAAGATTTTCAAACAGAGAGAGGCTTTACTTAAAGAAAGTAAAAGATGCACTAAGCAGAATAGAGTCCGATGAGTTTGGAATGTGTACTGATTGTGGATCTGAAATAAATTTTGTTAGATTACAAGCCAGACCTACAAGTGAATTATGTATTAGCTGTAAAGAAGAGTCTGAACGTGATGAAAATAATAGAGGAAGAGTTTCTAAATCATTAGGAAAGACTGTTCAATTAGTTTAAATAGACTTTAGATTGTGGAGTAACTTTTTTAAGGGAAGCAATTAAAATAATATCATCTTTAACTGCCTGATTGATATTACAAAGAGATAAATCAAACATCTGCTGAATAGTATGGTTAATGATTTTGCCTTCGGGATTGATAAACTTTAAACTCTCCCCTACTTGAACTTTTTTCATTCCCTCTATTTTCAAAGCTGTAAAGTGACCTTTTTTATTTTCCAAGACTCTACCAAGATAGGACTCATCAACTCTTGATATCCTTATATTTTTTAACTTAGGAAATAAAACATCAGTTTTGTTAACTGAAAAATATCCTCTCGTTGTTTTTTTAGAAAGTAATTCTACAAATGACTTATCTCCAGATCGAATATATTTAAAAAAGTTAGCTAGTTCATCTTTATTTTTATGACTTAGATCTATTCTCTTATCAATCTCAAGATCTTTTAATTCATTGAATATTAGTAAATCCTTAAGGTGATACATAAAAGTTCCATGATCATTTTCAATGACTTCATATCCTTTGTGGGGAGATTCCTTACTATTAGCCAGAGCGTAATCTTTTAAGTCTTGGGCACTTAATAATTTTCTTGGGGTGTAGAACAAAAGTATTGAACCAAAGCAAAGTAATTCTGATCTAATATGCAATTTTCTAAGATATTGTGAATATTCTAAGACTTGCTTCTTAGTTAACTCATAAGATAAAATGACTTTATCTAAAAAATTTCTATATTTTTGAACTAAAGCCTTGATTGAATATATATTATGAAAAGATGTTTCAAGAATTAATTGAAACCTTCCAGAGCAATTATTTACTAAATAGTTAAAAACTCCTAAATCTTGAACCCTAATGAAATCATAGCTCAAATGATCAATTGATTGAAACAATTCAATAGATTTTTTAAAATTTGATTCAGAAAGTAGAACGTCGAACAAGAGTACTCTTTTAAATCCTAAGCTCTGGGCCTTATGGGATAAAGTGTAAAATTTCTCTAAGTCTAACTGTCCATTTCTGGAAAGTTCGTTAATCCCTAGAATGACTTCAGAGACATCTTGTTTTGAGATGATATCTAAGTCTGTTTCGTTCTTGATGACAATACTAAAGCTCACGAGACAACCCTCACTAGGTTATTTTTTGCCACCCCTTCAATGAAAGGGACCTTAATCAGCTGATTAGGTCTAGTTGAATCAAGTTCTTGATCATTCAAATCTCTGAGGGATTCAAGTTTGTACTTTATAATGCCTTCATCAAATTTTAAGATTTCAATATAACTATTTGGTAATACTTTAGTTAGTGAATCTATTACAAAAAATTCATTATCAACAACATCAATAACTGTTCCAAAAACTCTTGCCGGATTTTTTGTATGATCTCTCTCATCAAATACACTCTCTAATCCTGCTGGAGAATCTAAACTACCTTCAAAGTATGATCTATGAGTAAATTTATTCAATTCATTCTGGAAATAATTTAACTTCGCAGAGTCTATTGTTTTTTGACTCTGATGGTAATTAAGTGCTTCTTTATAAGTCTTTGAGATAGTAGCCGCATACAACGGTCCTTTCATTCTCCCTTCAACTTTAATCGAATCTATCCCATACTTAATGAAGTCATCAATTAAACTCAGCCCATTTAAATCCTTTGAGCTCATAAAAAATGCTGCTTTATTATTATTAGAATCTGTTAGATCATAATCAAAGCGACAGCTGTGAGAACATCCTCCTCTGTTACTATCTCGGCCTTGAGTAAAGTTGGAGATAGTACAATTTCCAGAATAAGACATACACATTGAACCATGAATAAAAAGTTCAACCTCCAAGCCAGTAGATTCTTTAATCTTTGCAGCTTCAATGATGCTAACTTCCCTACCAAGGATTAATCTTTTAACTCCATAATCTTTCCAAAACTTTGCGCTTTCAGAATTTAAACAGCTGGCTTGAGTGCTTAAATGAATAGGAATATGCGAATTTAAGGCAATAAAATCTACTACCCCTAGATCTGATACAATCAAAGCATCTACTTTAATACGTTCAAGAAATTTTATAAATTCTAATAAATCATCAAAGTCTGAATCAAAGAAGAAAGAATTTAAAACCACATAGACCTGCTTAGATCTACTATGAGCAAACTCTACGGCTTCAGTCAGCTCATGATTTGTAAAGTTATCAGCTGCTGCTCTTAGGCCATATTTCTGTCCTCCTAGATATACAGCATCTGCTCCATAGCTAAGTGCAATTTTTAATTTCTCCAAACTTCCTGCAGGGGCCAAGAGCTCAGGTATTTTCTGTGTATTTGCCATATCTCCAAGGTATTTTCATAATGACTATATGAGTAAAAAACTCGCTTTCATTATATTTTTTATAACCTTTTCTAGCTCAGGGTATTCTTATTTTCAATCACTTCTTCCTTATAAGTTGGCCCAAAGCAATTCTGAGGATAAAAAAATTGAATACGGAGTCTACGGAGATGCTAGTGGGCTTAAATACTCTAAGATTTTTGAAAAATTGGGCTATACCGTGAATTTAAAAAGCTTTCAAGGCCTACATAGAATATTAAGTGAAATTCAAGCCCAATCTAAGCTCAAAAGAATTATTTACTTTGGAAACCTCAGTGAAGCTTTAGAAAAAAAGCTTGATCCATCAGATACCTCCTCTTTTCTTCATAATTACCATGATTTATTTCATAGTTATAAATCTAAACTACATAGATACCTACCGTTTCTGGCAAACTTTTTTTTCAAGACTTATAAATCTCGAATTCATCTAGCCGATCATCTTTCTATACAACCCTATAAAGTCTCTAAATCACTCTATCCTAAGTATAGAGAAGCCATGTTAAAGGTCTACTCTCTCGAGTTAAAACAATTAATCTCCTTAGCAAAAGATAAGAACATTGAATTAGTGTTTATTACTTCTGTTATTGATTATAAAAAATTAAAAGCCCAAAGCTGTGTGAAAACCAACCCTAAGGATTATAAGTTCTTAAACCAGATGAAAAAATTCAGCTCTTTAGGAGATTTCGATAAAGCTTATCAATTTTCCAAAAACTTATCTCTCAAGGATAAATTTAATACAAATATCCTTTTTCAACATGCTCTTATCAGTGAGTATCTTGGAAGAAAAGATGAAGCACTAAATACCTTCAAGGCTATTTCTAACTTTAATTGTGATTATATATATCCTGATAATAACTATAATAATGTCTTAAGAAAAACTGCTCAAATTTATAATATCAAAATTCTTGATTTAGAAAAAACAATTGAACAGTCTTATCTCCTTGGTAATATTAAAAGCTTTTCAAAAATAATTACATCTAAAAATAGCAAGATTGTTCTTTGGAATTTTCTCAAAAGTTTAAATTAGTTTTAGCGAGATCTTTTTAAGATAGATTTATATTTATCACTAAGAGTATCTAGAGTACCGATCATAGTGGTAAGGCTTTTAATCTTTTCTTTTTCCCATGTTTTTTTAAGCCGTGAAATTAAGTATAAATCGGTTTTAATCCAATTGAGCTCACTAATTCGACCTACCCACCAGGGATGCTTGTATAATCGCTGCTTAAGGACCTTTAACTGCCTTGTTAACTCATGGGGTGTATTGCTTGGCAATGAATTCACAGCTTCAAAAACGTGATCTCTGGCATCATAAAGCGGTTGTTTTAAATCATGGCCGCCAAACCATTCTCCTCCAAAGCAACTTAAACTAAATAGAAACAAAAGCACTCGACTCATGCCTAATGATTCGGTAAAAATAAGATAAATCTTAACTTTATAACGAGGTATAACCGTGAAATTAGATCAACTACTTACTAAAATGTGGAATGATTATACAGAGCTTAATCCTAAAGCACTTGAAATATATAACTTATTTAAGCAAAAAGAAGAAAAGGTGATAAATGACCATGTCGCTTTTCGAACTTTTAATCATAAGCTGATAAATATTGATAATTTTGCTAAGGCCTTTGTTGATCTAGGTTATGTTAAAAAAGACTATTATGAATTCAAACAAAAAAAGCTAGATGCTTATCACTATGAACACGCCGATTCTAATCTTCCTAAAATATTTATCAGTGAATTACGATTAGAAGATTTTTCAGACTCACTTCAAAGTAAAGTCAACAAGATGATTGAACAAATTTCTCCCGAGATGATTTTCAAACCAGATTTTTGTATTTCAGGTCGAGGCTGGGGAGTTAGTTTTCAAGATTACCAAGAATTGAAAGAAGAAAGTGAATATGCTGCTTGGCTAAGTGCATTTGGATTTCGTGTTAATCACTTCACTGTCCTTGTTAACGCATTGAGTTCTTTTTCTAACCTTGAGGAACTAAATACCTTCATAAAGTCTCATGGCCATAGCCTTAATACTTCTGGAGGAGAAATTAAAGGTACACCTGAGCAATTTCTCGAACAATCATCAACACTTTCCTACAATCAGGAAATTCACTTTACTGACGGTAAACATATCATTCCTGCCTGTTATTATGAGTTTGCAAAAAGACATGTAATGCCAAATGGGAACTTATTTTCTGGATTTGTTGCTGGTTCAGCTGATAAGATTTTTGAAAGTACAAATAAAGGTCAGTAATCTGACATTTATTATATCCTGAGGTAAGAAGAATATTCTTCACAAATTAGCCCAAAAATTGTTTAATTAGGATCAATGAAATATATAATCTTAACGCTTTTGTTCATTGGTACATCCTCTAACCTCATTTATTCTAAAGATTTCAAGTATTATACTAAAGATTTTTATGATTTAGGTCTTGATAAGAGTGTTGGTAATTATAACCCTAAAGAAGTTCAAGCATTTTTAAGAGATATATTAAATTCAAAACATCTTAAAACAAGAAGCTATGATAAGTTAGTAACGAGTTGCTCGGGTGAGAAGAAAAACTTATGCTACTCTCATATTCAATTAGACTATTCTTCAGAAGTTAGGCCTTTAGTAATGGCAGTCTTAACCAATCAAAATGAAGACTTTAATGGAGAAATGGAAACCCCATACTGTAAAAAAAGATATACAGTTAAAAGAGTTTCTGGAAATTTTATTTTCCCTGATCACACAATCTTTAACGTCGAACATACCGTTCCACAGTTTCATTTTAATAAAAATATAAGTAAGAAGTTGCAAAAATCTGATCTTCAGAATTTATGGCCAGTCTTTTCAAAAATGAACTCTGACAGAGGTCATTTAGACTTTATTGAATTTAAAGGACATAACCATGCTGTAAGTTTCTGCAAAGAAAGTGAACTATCAACTGTTCAAGGAGTAAGATTCTTCGAACCTCCACATGCTCACAAAGGAAATGTCGCTAGAGCATATTTTTACTTTGCTCTAAAATATAAAATTAAACTTCCAGAATTTTCTATCAAGCTCTTTAAGAAATGGAATAAATTTGATCCTGTTGATGCTGAGGAAAAACAAAGGGCTAGTTTAATTTTTAAATTTCAAAAAAATAGGAATCCATTTGTAGATTATCCTCACTTAGCTGATCTTTTCTAGATGATATCAAGAATTTGCTTTATCGAAATAGGTTCTAATGCAATTAGGCACTACATCGCTCGTTTATATAAAGACTCATTTAAGGTTGAAGAAAGAAGCCGTTTCCCTATAAGACTTGGAGCAAGTGTTTTTAAAACTGGCTCGATCTCAAAAGAGCTAGAACATGACTTGACTTGTATTTTCTTAAAAATATATTTTAAAAATACACAATTAGGTATTAAAACAACGTATTGCATTGCTACTAGTGCATTAAGAGAATCTGCTAATAAAAATAGAATTATTGATTCAATTTATAAGCTCTCAAAAATTAAAATCCATCCTATCTCTGGCCAAAGTGAGGCTAAGCTTGTTCATTTAAGTTCTGTAGCCAATGGTCTTTCAATGAATAAAAACTCTCTCCTTATTGATATGGGTGGTGGAAGTACAGAATTCACAATTTGTAAGAAAGGAGAAATTCTAGGAATGAAAAGTTTTCCTTTTGGAACCTTAAGATATCTAAAGTTTCATAAAAAAAAGAATCTCGAGAAAATTATTAAGAAAAACATCTCAGAAATAACGAATTATTTAAATTCAAATTTTTCTGATTTTTCAATTCAACAGGTTTATGGAATCGGAGGAAACTATAGAAGAATTGCAAAGCTTAATCACTCTCTTCTAAAAAACCCAGTGGCCCAAAGGGTGAAAAGAAAACATATTTCAAAAATTTACAGTAAATTACAAAGTTTAAGTTATTATGATAGAATTAAATATCTTGGCCTCAGAAAAGATCGTGCCGATGTATTAATACCAGCAACATACTTTATTAATTCTTTTTTAAAATCAATAAATATTAATGAAGTTATTCTCCCAGATATGAACCTTTCTGATGGAGCATTGCATTTGATTGTTACCCATAAGAACTTTCGATTCAAACAAAATATTCTCAAAAACCTTAAAAGTTATATTTAAAAAGACGTAAAGTGTTTAAAATGTATTTCAGGATCTTTTTCTTTGTTCTGTTTCGATGAAATCAATTCTAGTTTTTGACCTCGCTGATAAACTCCCACAGCTCCCCTAAATCCACACTTCTTATCACAATGAAAGGTATACTTTTGTATTTCATTAACAGAACTAGCATTAATATCTAGGTTAAATAGACCTAGAATATTTTTCTTCCCTCCTGCGATGGATCTTTTGGGACTAAAGTTTGCAATAAAAGTTTCACCATTACATTGTTGAAAAACTTTAATATAAGAAGCTTTGAATACTTTTCCTTTGATAGATTTCAAATAGGTAAATTCATCAGTTAAACTTCTTGCAGTAAAGATATCAAGTTGACTAGAATTCACTGCAATCAAATAATATAGATTATTTTTTTTAATGATATCAGCACTCCCATAGCTAATGCCTAACCTTGAAAATGAGTTTGGAAGTGTTCTAATATTTTTTGGATCACTAATATCTAATAATTGAACGACACTCTTTTTATCTCCAGGTCCCATTTTCTCTAAAGGAGCAACTAAGATATCTTCAAAGATATTAATTCCGCCTAAGTGCCAGAGATCAAGTTCATTATCTAGTTTAATTCTTTGAAATGCTTCGTATCTTCCATTGTCATTATTCAGTGACAAAAGCATGGATTCTTTGTTTTTAAAGTCTCCTCCACTTATATAAAATACTTGAGTTTTAGGATGATAAACTAGGCCTTGAAGATGATTGTTTAAACCAAAGATGTTTAATATTGATTTACTATATTCTCGTTTTTTCAAGAAATCAGAAGTATGAAAAACCTTAGACTCTCCTTGGCTTGAAATTGAAGAAATAGATGACTTAACGTCTATTAAGCAAGTCTCGCCTGCAAAGATAGAAAGTGGAAATAAAAGAAAAATTAAAAAAGCTACAATATTCATTATTTAATTTTATCTGTCTTTTAAAATTAAATATTTGTTAGTTAATGTTTGCCTGCGTTAATCTTGACCTCACGGGTCCACCATGTTCCTCGCATCGATCAACTCTATAATTTTGATCTCTAGTTTAAATTAAAGTTAGTAAAATATTGAACTGAAATACCAGATAATTGGGAACATTAATTTACAATCTGATCAACATGAATAGACATCATAACGAACACTTTTTCCGTGATATTGATGATGAACTTCACTCCAGATTTGCTCTGCTCCTTTAGGCCTTTTTACAACTACTTTTTTAATACCAGATGGTCGATCAAGGATTTCATAGTGATCAAAATCTCTTAACACTTGCATAGATTTCTTAGGCATGGTTTTTTCTTTAGTTTTTCTAAAAAAAGGATCATAAAAGACAACACCTTTGGAATAGAAATCAAAATTAAATTCTTCGGCAATAAATTTAAAATTCTTCAGGGGCCTATTTTTTAGAGCATTAAGAATTAAACAACTTGTTATTGGATTTGCCTCATAGGCTTGAATTTCAAATCCCCAGCTATGCATGAGCAAACTATCCCCCATCATCCCACAGGTAATATCAATAACATTCATATCTTTTGACTTGATACTTTTATAAAAAGGCTCATTTTTATAGCCTTTGTTCTCATAAACTTTTGTGTGATAATTCAGGGCCGATTCTATATCTATATAAAGTGGCTTTTGCTCTATTTCAGCTAAACCTAAATGATCTTCATCGAGGTAAAAACTATAACTTCCTAATTGATCTATGCTCAAAATTTTCTCAATCAACCCTGCAGGAATTTCAGGACAACTCTCAAGAAACCTATCCTTAAGCTCTTGATCTAAGTTTAGTCTATCCAAAGGAAATCTAACCCAATTTTCGCGACTTTTAAGCTTAAATTTTACTGACATCAAAGCCCCTTTTATTTAGACTATAGCTGAATTTTTCACAAATTTATAGGATACACACATGAACAATAAAATGCCTGACTTTCCTTATAATCCTAATGATCTTGATCGAGAATTATGTGAAAACTATATACCAGCAAGCGATAGTGATATCTCTAAAATGCTAGAGACTTGTAATAAGAAAAGTCTTTCTGAACTATTTGATCATATTGATCAAAGTAATCTCTTTGCTGAAGATGAGTTTTTCATTGAGGGTATTAAAGATTATAAAGCTTTAGCAAAACATGTTTTTAAGATCTCACAAAAAAATATTAAGTTAACTTCATTTATTGGAGATGGACTTACCCATTTTAAGCCAAGTCCAATCATAAATGATATTTGCTCCATTCGCGGACTTACAACTGCCTATACTCCCTATCAACCTGAAAGATCTCAGGGAACACTACAAAGCCTCTGGATTTATCAAAGTATCCTCAGTCAATTAACTGGGTTTGAAGCGGTCAATGCATCTTTATATGAAAGATCGACTGGGATTTTTGAAGCAATTAAATGTGCTCTGAGAATTTATAGAAAAGACTGTGAGGTCGTTATCATTGACTCTCTCTACCCTGGAGATAAAGAAGTATTATTAACTCTGGTTAAAAATACAGGTATCAAATTACACTTCTGTCTACTTGATCCTAAAACGGCGCAAGTTGACTTTGATGAATTAAAAAAATACTCAGATTGTGGCGTCTTAGTTTTTTCTCAAAT
>Ga0114952_1002129_pt1 | contig 15700 bp, 8 predicted proteins | sample SidtaG_2_FD_87303 | JGI IMG/M metagenome (GOLD analysis project Ga0114952, IMG submission 87303) | Marine algal microbial communities from Sidmouth, United Kingdom - Sidmouth_Asex2 metaG | ecosystem: Host-associated > Algae > Red algae > Unclassified | place: Sidmouth, United Kingdom | collected...
GGCGCGCCAATTCCCGGTTATGGTTTTTCAGATGATGTGGTTTTAGATTTTACGAGAGCTACCGAAATAACTGGTATTATACAAATAGATAGAAGTGAGTTTAAATCTACTATTACCGCTTTGTACCCGATTCCTGCAACTGATTTAGTTACATTGCAATATGTTGCATCAAAACAAAGTGATGTTGTTGTTGAAATATATGACCTATTTGGAAGAACTTTAAAAACATTTCAACATAATGTATTAAGTAGAAATATTAACCTCTTGAATATAAATGTTGAAGATTTAGCTGCTGGAGTTTATATTATTGCAATAAACACCGATACTGAGAGTGTAACACGAAGGTTTGTTGTTGAATAAACACGCTGTTTACATTTGGCATTAAAGTAATTGAGTAGCCCTGCGTTAGGGATAGAGGCTTTGTTTGAGCTCATTTTTTTCCTCCTTTGAAATAAATATGAAAGGAGGAAAAAAATAGCGAGTGCCGACAGCCCGACCCGAAGGGTAACGCCCAACATTTAAGCTATTTACTCAACATCAACCAACTCTAAATCGTATACCAAAATAGCATTTGATGGTATGTGAGGCGGTGCTCCGTTTTCGCCATAAGCCATATTAGGTGGAGTAATTATTTTAACTTTTCCGCCTTCGCGAAGCATTGGTAAAATTTCGTAAAAAGCTTTTAAAGATTTATCTAAACGTAATTTTAAAGGTTGCCCTCCTTGGTAAGTTGACCAAAAGGTTGTTCCATCCAACAGCGTTCCATTATAATCTAAGGTTACCGTGTTATTGCTTGCTGCTCCCCAGCCATCACCTAATTTTTCAATTTTATAAAATACTCCAGATTTGGTTTGCTCCATCTCTAAATTATTTTTTTTAATGTAATCTTGTATTGCGGCTACCTCTTTACTTAATTGCACATCATAAAAATCAATTAAATGAACATCAAAAACTAACACAGAATTTGGTAAAATTTCTTTGCCACGGCCAGCAACTCCATAAGCTAAGTGAGATGGAATTATGAGTTTGGCTTTGGCTCCTTTGTTTAACAATGGTAAGCCTTGCATCCAACCTTTAATTACTTTATTGAGTTGAAATTTTTCGGGTTTCCCTTTTTTGTAAGTATTGTAAAACTCGGTACCATTTAAAAAATTGCCTTTGTAATTTACAGTAGCTACTGCATAAGGGCTCGGCTTTTCGCCCTTGCCTTCTTCATAAATATAATAGTGCAAGCCGTTTGCAGTAACTTGTGTTTTAAGCTTATTTTTAGCTATATAAGCTTCAATTTTTTGTTGATCTATTGCAGCTTGTTTTTTTAACAGATCGTTGCTAAAGCTAACATTAGCAACTGTTACAAAAGTAACTAAAAAGATAAAATAACCTGTTAATTTAAAAGTCATCATTTTACCAAACATAAATGTATAAATTAAAATTTGTTGAGGTGCAAATTTAAAAATTATCTTTGTTTTGCTTTAATAACAAACTTTAATTTAGCAGCATTGTTTTGCCTTATAATTTGATCGTTTCTAATATAAGTTAGGTTATAAACATTAGAAATTGATTTTGAAAATTTTTCAAAAACTTCGCCTAACTCTTCTATTGTTTCTGGAAATTCGGCAACGCCTCCGTTTGCAGCTAATGATTCTAAAACAGGCTTATCTACCCCGCCCTTACCTGCTAAACCAATGGTAAACGAGTTTACTTTTACTTTACTATCATCGCCACTTATTTTATTAAATAAACTATTTGCCGAAACACCGTTTGAGTTATTATCGGTACCATCGGTAAATGTTAAAATTGCTTTGCCACCGCCCGTATCTTCAGCAAGCATATCTAATCCAATATCAATGGCTTCGTACAAAGTGGTAAATGGGCCTTTTTCTAAATTTTTAATGTATTCAATAATCTGGGTCCTGTCGGACGAAATTGGGTAAACCTGTATTACGTTAGAAAATGCAACAATACCCAATCTTGTGTTGGGTTTGTTGGTGAATAATTTTTCAATAAAATCAACGGCATAGGTTTTAATGGTTTCAAAATCTTCGCCCAAAGATTCGCTCGTATCTAACACCAACACTACCGATAGATCGTCTACTTGATTGTATTCCATAATAAATTCTACATCTTCTTTCCAATCGTTAATATCGTTTCTCCATTCGTAAGCGGTAATATCTAAAATTTCATAGTTTACATTAAGGTTATCAATAATGCGAACATTGTTGACTATTACATTGGTAAGGTTGCCATTACTCGCACCAGCGTATAAGGCGTTAAAATCAATTTTTATTTCCGGATCAGATTGTTCTGCATCGAAACGAATAAATGGTTGATTTCCGAACTCGTTCCAAAAGTCGATATACAACTCAAAAAACTGATCGAATATGCAAGAGCCATCGCTACATTCTGCCTCTGGAACATAATTGTAAGCATTAGGATCGGTGCAACCCAATACATACCTACAAGTGCCATCGTCTTTTTTTGCATTCGGATTAAAGTTGCAAGCTTCGAAATCGGTACAGCCTCTTTCTTTTTTGCAACCACTAAAAATTAACAGGCTTATTAAGCCAATAAAAACTAATGTGAATTTAATTTTCATAAGAGGTAAAACGTTTAATCGCTAATTTATTGTTATTGCAAGTGTGTTAGTATTTGTAAACGCATCAAGTTAATAACATTTTCAATAAAAACGTCTACTATACAAAACACTTTTAAAAAATAATGATGTTTAACTTAAGGTAATTTTACCGTTAAACATCATTTTTTGATAGCTTACCAATCATAAATACCGCAAATAAACCTAATAATAACAAGGGTAAAAAATAAATACTCATTGCGGTTTTAAACGGAAACACATCTAACAAAAAACCACCTATTGGAATTAAACTTGCAAACGCCAACCGAAAAATAAGGTTGTTTAAAGATAAGATGGTCGCTCTTTTATCACTTGGCGAAAAATAATTGATTCTTTCTTTTATAATGGGTTCTTTAATTCCTCTAAAAAAATTAATCATTAAAATAAACAGAACGCCCAAAGCAGAATTTGCAAAACCTGCTAGAGGTAATCCTAAACAAACCGTAAGCATTATCGAATATAAAATATGGCTTTGCTTAAAGTTATTTTTGAAAGTGTTGGATAGCAAAGCGCCAATACCAACTATTAAATTTAATGCTGCCCATAAAATGCCATAAAACTTTAAATCCATTTGTATGCTTTCGAAAAAAGCCTGTGCTAACCAAGCTGTAGTTAAAGTGCCAACCGCCACCACGGCAGTAAAAGCCAACCACCATTTTAATATTTGATTATTAGTAATTAACTTAAAAATGGCTTTAAAATTTTTGTTGGTTTCTATAATGTTCATTCTTTTTATTGGCACTTCTTTTAAAGTTAAGGCTACTAAAAAGCCTAATAGCAACACAATACTGTGTACTAAAATTGGCAGCCCTATAGCAAATGTTGCCAAAAAACCGCCTACCAAACCAGCAGTTGCTTCCGAAAAATTACCTGCACTAGTAAACCTGCCTTGGTATTTTACATAATCATCAGTTTTGCCAATTTTTAATAAACTATCGTACAATAAGGCAGAATCGGAACCCGAAATAAAGCTTGCTGCTAAGCCTAATACTATTTCCGAAAAAATTAATGTTACATAACCGTAGGAGAAATATAAGAGTAAAAAACCGACACTTGACAATAACATTCCTAACACAATAGAAAATTTTTTGCCTACTACATCGCCAAAATAACCTGATGGAACTTCAAATAATACTACAGAAAAAGAAAAGACACTTTGAAGTATCATAATCTCTGCCATTGATAATCCTTTTGAGCGAAAAAAAGGAATTACTACGGGCATGATTAACAAAAAAAATCTTATCGCTTTGATAAGATATAACCTGTTAATATTATTTTGATAGGTCATTTAGCCAATTATAGAACGACCAAGGTAGCGGAATTACCAACGGATCATTAACATTTTAACCAAATCTTTTAAACAAAAATCTATATACCCAAATGATCAAACTTTATACGGATATCGGCAGAAGGTTTGGAGGTAGAGAGGTCATTTATTTGCCCCTTTGGATCGATTAAAATATACTTTGGCACACTTGTTAAGTTAAAGGCACTTGCAAAGGTAGAGTTCCAGTTGCCAGGTGCAATGTATTGCGGTTCTGTAATACTTTCGTTAGCAATTACATTTTTCCAACGTTCGGTTTCTTCATCAATAGAAACGCTAAAAATTTCAATATTTTTATTTTTGGCGTATTCTTGTTTCAAAATTTCTAAATGAGGTTGCTCAATTCTACAAGGTGCGCACCAGGTAGCCCAAACTGCTATGTAAGCCCACTTGCCAGTTAAGTCTGCTAATTGCAAGCTTTCTCCTTCTGCGTTTTTTACTTTAAAATTAGGTGCAATTGTTCCATCGTCAACAGGTATGTTTTTATGATAACATTTTTCAACATTAGCAACATACTCGGTATTATCTACTTCACTTTTATGCTTTGCTACCAATTTATTTATTAAGGGCAATTTATTTACTAATGGGCTTTGAAGTTTATTTAAGGTTTCGTTTAAAAGCTTTGTTTTAACAAAATCTCTTATGTGTTTTTCTTTAAATATAAAATTTATACGATTATAACGCATTAATGTGCGCTCTTCAGGTGAGTATTCATATTTCCCTTCTTCCCCATAAGTATCAACAATATATTGATTACTTAAAAAATCGAAGTATTTGTAAACAAATTCTCTAAAATTTGGAAGTTCTAAAAACTCGCTATAAAAGCTTAATTCATTTAAATACTTTCCGTTGCCATGGTAGTTGGCACGTGGGTCGTTAAAGTTGTGTTTTTGATAATTTAGATGTTTTAAAGCCCAAGCAAAATCAATGTTTGTATTATGAAGTGCCACAAACCTGCCATTTATAGAGTCTGCACTTTCAATTGCGTCTTTAAGCTCATTTTTCATTGCAAGTCTTTCATAATCAACTACTGCTTTAAAAGTGGTGAAATTTAATAGTAGGTTTTTATTGGCTGTTTTATTAAATACTTTTTGTTGTAAATAATAGCATCTTAAAAAGTTATTAATTGCTTTGCTACTACCCTTAAATGTTAAGCCTTGGTCGGTGGCATGATTAATGTCGATATTTATATAATCACCTGGGGTAAGGTATACAAAGTAATTATTTTGCTTGTGTTGCAATTGATAATAGGCGGGCTTGGTAATATTTATAGCGCTATTAAATTTATTATCTTCATCAACATGCAATTTCTGCACTGTTGCTTTACCAAAAAAACTTGGTTGTATAACTGAAATATATTTGTCGGCTTTTCCGTGTATAACGCCTTTTATTTTTGCATCGTAGTGGCATCCTTCATTGTACTCAAAAAATTTATTAGCACTATCATCCTTATTGTCTTTTGCTATCTTAGTCTTTTTTTTAGTAATAACCATTAAAGTATCGCTTTCTATATTTTCCAATTCAATTGCTACAGTAGAATTAGTATTGTTATTATATTGACAAGAAACAATAAAACACAAAACACCCCATAAACTGATAAATTTCATAACTCCTTTACTATCAGATGCAAATATAAGAACACCTGCTAATTAATAATCACTTATCACTTGTAAAAAATGTGAAAAAGTAAACCTACCAAGCTTTTGCAAAATGAATACCAGTTAATTTGTAATTGTTTTTACTTTTGTAATGAAATTTTTGATAAAGATGATTTATAAATGCCTTTGGATTGCAACACTTATACTTTCTTTTACTGCTTGTTATAATAGTGGCAATAATAATGATGATCTTAATTATAGCGATGCTAAGGATATAGCGGAATACCACAAAATAGCAAAAGCTGAAGAGAACCCCGCAAAAGCTTATAAAAATGCTTTTGCAGAACTTAGAATATTGCATCAAAATAAAACAGATATTAAAACAATTGGTTACGATAGTTGTATTAACAAAGCTTTAGCTGATAAAATTAATTATTTAAAAAATTCGATGGAATTAAATGTAATCGATTCCGATTATTTAAATTATTTGGTAATTGATTCTATAAAATTGTTAGAGGAGGAAGCAAAATGGAGTTTTATGCACTCAAATAATTTTAACTTATTGAGCAAACCAAAAGATGTTGGCGATGATAAAGCCAAAGCAAGTTTATCTTTAGCTCACATGCGTAAAATTATAGACAATAGGTTTACCCTAATTATACATAAAGAAGCTAAGTTGTTGCCTCGTACCAATAAGCCCAACTATGTATTGGGTGGTTTTTACGAAGGCTATGCACTACTCTACGATTTAAAAAGCCATCAAGTAATTTGTTATTTTAACTATCGCATTAATAACTCTTCAAATTATAGGAAAGATTATTCGGCCAACGGCAAAACTGTTTTTGAAAATATGATGGTAGAATTGAAGAACATTCATCAAAAAAAATTAAAGAATTTAGTTGCAGAAAAATTAAACTTAGCGCCTTTTCAAATAAATTTAGGCTTTGTAAAATAAGCAATTGCTTTGTTAGTGGGTATTTAGTGCAATAATTTGAAGAGCTTTATTCTTAGCCATATACTTTTTTATTTCTTGATCAATTGCAGGATGGTACTTCAACCTCGTTAATCCATCTACATAATCAATGTCATCAGTTTCTATTTGTTTTTTTTCAATAACTTTGTAGCCAAAGAAGCGGCTGTTTTTAATAACCAAAAGCGTTGCTAAATGAAATTCAGGCCCATCATCAACCAACACAAAATTATCTATTTTATAATTTAGTTTTTTAAGCACCTTAGCTAACCTTCTGTTATAATTTCCTGCATCTTCTTTTCCTTCACAAGCTCCGTTGCACAAATCTTTTTCAAAATAATCACAAGTCGATATTTTTCTTATACCCTTGGTAAGGTTGGGGCAAAGTCGATGCATTTTTATCAACTTTCCTAATATGGCATTACCTTCAAAATAGTTAGAGAAATAAGTAATACCATTGTTCATTATTTTTTTTGAGCTTTCTAAACAAATTATATCATAGCCATTTTTATCTCTCACTATTTTTAGCTCAACCAACCTTAGTCCATAATTTTTTTTATTGTAAGATGGCTTATTTTCATGTATCGTAGTTATTTCTAAAATTTGAGATAAAATTTCGCTACCCGTTATAGTATATTTTATGCTTTTCGCTATTTTAAGCATGTTACCCTTGTGCGTATTTGGGTTAAAATAAAATAGCATATCGGTAATGCGAGTATACAAATTGTACGATCTAAAAACGTATAGCATTTCACCAGCTTCACTATAAAAACTAAGTAAACCTGTTGCCTCGGGTACATCGCCAATAATCTTATCTTCAATTGCTACTTCTGGTGGCCTATGTATATAACCCTTGTGCATAAATTGGGCTAAAATTTCTGGATTGGATTGCTGCAATAAAATATGAAATAATTTTGTGGTGGCCACCGTGTCGCCCAAGGCCCTATGCTTATCTTTATGATCTATATTAAAATGCGCAGCTAATTTATCTAAACTATAACCCACTAAACCGGGGTAAGCACGCTGGGTAAGCTTTACCGTACAAATTCTGTAACGATCATAATATGAGCCAATATATTTAAATTCGTTTTTTAAAAAACCATAATCAAAATGCGCATTATGAGCAACAATAGTGCATCCTTTAGTAAAACTTTCAATTTTTTCTGCAATAGCCTCAAACAATGGCGCTTGTTCAACCATTTCGTTGCTAATACCAGTCAATTGGCTTACAAAAGGTGGAATATTTTTCTCTGGGTTAACTAAAGATTCGTAACGATCAAGTATCTTTTCACCATCAGTTTTAATAATCGCAATTTCTATAATACGTTCCTTGTTAGGGCTACCCCCTGTTGTTTCAACATCTAAAACCGCATACATTCCACAACTTAATAGGTTTAGTTTTGTGTAAAAAAAAGGCTAAATATACAAACAATTTATCGGTTATGTGTAAAAATAACCTATGCTGCAATACTATTATAAAAGTTTTTTGTTGCTATAAAAGTTGTAAAAAATTGACTAACAGATTTTTTTCCTTACTTTTATAAAAATATTAACCCTTATGAAGATCGTTACCAAATTAATTATACTACTAATTACTTGCTCATTTACCACTTCAAATTTTGCTAATACTAAAAATAAAATCATTTACGATAAGGTTTTGATAATGGCAAAAGATAATTCTATTTTTAAAAAATTAGCTGCATACAACCTTTATGCAGACCACCCGATACTTAAAAAAGATGGTTATGTAGTTGTTTTTAATAGAGCAGAAATAGAAATACTCAAAACAACAGGTTTAGCTTTTAAAATTCTTATTGAAGACCTAAGCGCACATCATAAAAAAAGAATTTTAAAAGAAATGCAAGACCCAGCGATACAGAAAAAAATGAACACTTCAACTGTAGGTTTTACTTTAGGAAGCCATGCGGGTTATTATTTACCTGTGGAAATGAATAATAAATTAGATGAAATTGCGAACAACTACCCAAACATTGCAGCTCAAAAAATTAGCATTGGTACTACTTATGAAGGGCGTAATATTTATATGCTCAAAATATCAGACAATCCAAATACAGATGAAGCTGCCACCGAACCAGCTGTTTATTATGATGCGATGCAGCACGCCCGCGAGCCGCTTTCTATGATGACCACCTTGTACTATATGTTTTGGTTGGTAGAAAACTATGGTATTGATGCAGAAGCAACCCACATTATTAATAACAGAGAATTGTTTTTTGTGCCAATGGTAAATGTTGACGGTTATACCCACAATATTACTACCAATCCTTCTGGTGGCGGTTTGTGGCGAAAAAATAGAACTCCCAATTCTGGCTCAGGTTGTGTTGGCACCGATTTAAACCGTAACTACGATAGCGATTGGAGTTTAGTGGGCACTAGTACAAACCCTTGCAGTAATGTATTTCACGGCGCAGGCCCGTTTTCTGAACCAGAAACTGTTGTAATTAGAGACTTTTTAGCTACCATAAATCCAGCTATGGCCTTTACCAGCCATTCTGCCAGCGAAATTTATTTAGAATCTGGTTGGGATGCCACCCGAAATCAAGAAAAATTTTATGCTGATTATAGCTTAGATATTTGCGAAGAACACGATTTCGCCTACGGCCAAGGTGAAGATATTTTGTATGGCGCATCAGGTACCGCTTCCAGATATTTAAATCAAGTTGGAGCTATTGCTTGGACACCAGAAATAGGCTCAGATTTTTGGGAACCAGCAAGTGAAATTGAAAATTACGCTCAAAAGCATTTATCATCATTTAAATATATTGCAAGTGTAGCAGGCGATCATCCTGATATAAAACAAGTTACCATAAATAATGGTAGTGATTTATTACCCGGGCAAACCTATAACTTAGCAGTTGAAATTTTTAATAAAGGAAAAACTTTAAGCGCAAACAATGTGAGTGCGCAGGTACTTAATTTTTCTTCAAATGTGAATATAGTAAACGGCACTACCACCGTTGCAAGTGTTGCAGCAAGGCAAAGCATTTGGACAACCACAAACCCAATTAGTATTTCCATTAGCAGTAATGCAAACGCAGGTGATATTATTGAAGTAGAACTTTCATTAATGGCTAATGGTATTGAATACGAAAGAGAAACCCAACGGTGGATTGTTGGAACGCAAAACATAATATTTGCTCAAGATGGCAGTAATCGTTTACAAGGCTTTGCTCAAAGTGGTAACTTAATACCGTGGGATACTACTTTTGTAATGAAAAGAAGCGGTGATGAATGTATAACCGATTCAAGATTACAAGCCGCAGAAAATGGGGTAACCACTACTTTAACAAAAATTGCCCCAATTGACTTATCGCAAGCAGAAAACCCTTTTTTAGAGTTTTGGATCGCATGGGGAATGTCTAACTCTAGTGCCAGATCGGCTGACAGTCCTTATGATGACAATGTTCAATTGCAGCTTAGATTAAACGGAGGAACTTGGAACCCTATTGCAACAAACAATACCGACAATTTTAATGGACAACCAGAATTTACTTTAAACAATAGTTGGGCTAAACAAACTGTCGATTTATCCCCTTATATCGGTTCTACTGTTCAGTTTCAATTTGTTTTAGATGCCAGTTATCAACGCAGACCCGATGGCGTTTTTATAGACGATTTTAGCGTTGTAGATTATTCATCTTGCGGAACAGCTATTACTTTTGGCAGCTTTCCAACAATAATTTCATCCACAACACCAATAAATTTATCTGCTTCCCCAGCTGGCGGCACATTTTCTGGCAATGGAGTTATTTTTAATGCTTTCAATCCATCAATAGTAGGGCCAGGTAATCATACAATAACTTACACTTATCAAAATGCACAAGGCTGCCAAAGCGTGGCAACTATTAATATTTTTGTGTTTAGTTTCACATTCAATTTTGTAACCTACAACCTTGGCATTGTAAGTCCAAAATTGTTGGAAGATTTAGATTTTCAAATTGAAATACCACAACAAGATGTTTATACTTTCGAAATATTTGATGTTTCGGGCAAGCAATTTGCCTACCGTAAATCACTGTTAAACCAAGGTATTCATAATCAACAACTAAATTTAAACAAGGCACTAAAAACAGGAATTTATTTCATACGAATTTCAAATAGCAATGGAGTGGTTACACAAAAATTTAGAAGATAAAAAAACATATTTTATGGCATCTAAATGCCCATAAAAATTGTGTGGTTTATTCTAAAATAAACCTTTTTTTAAAAAGAAACAACTGCTAAAAGGCTTTTAAATTAAATGATTGTTAAGTTTTAAATTTATTTATGATAGCCCCCAATTGTTTTGTATTTTTGGCTCAATTTTATACAAATAAATATATAATTATTATGAAAAACCATTTCCAACAGTTAAATTTCAAAACCAGTCTTACTTTAATGAAAAAAATTAAACCATTCTTGATGGCTTTATTTGTTGTAGCCATAAATTTTGATATTAACGCACAATGCGTTACTGCTGATGAGGCAGACTTGGTAGACCTTTGTGTTACCGCCACCGAAACAACAAACGGTGCACCAACACCAGCAGGCACCTTTGATATATGGGATGCCGGTACTATGGCTGCTGGAACAGATGGAACGGATGATATTTCACTAACCTTAGAAGCTGTAGTTTTTACGCCTAATGCTAACGGAACTTGTGATGATGGCGATTTTACCATTACAGGCTGCGTAGGTCCCGCTACTCCTGATTGGTCAGCAACAACAAGCGATGATTGTGTTTGTACCAATGGATATGTTTGTGTAACTGTCGATATGATTAACGGTTTCTCATCTGAGGCAAGTGGCTTAGATTTTCCGTTTACAAGTGTTAATGGGGGTACCGAAGGGCACGAAGCAATGTTTGCTTATGTAACAGCAGGTACAGATGCTAACGGCGGCGCAATAACTTTACCAACTGTAAATTTAGCTGCGCTCAACGGCTTTTGTGAACCACAATATAATGCTGGTTCGGTTTCTGCTTTTGTGGGTGCAACAGGTCCTGGAACTTTTGCCGTAGATCAAAATACAGGTGTGACTAACGATTGTGCCACTTCAGGGCAAAGTGGAGAAGACACAGAATCTGGTGATAATCCTAATGATAATTCTGATGCCCAAACAGAAAACCCAAATTGGGGCTTAAATGCAACTGATATTATTACACAATATAAAATAATATATTTCTTTGGAAATTCACCAGGTACAGATTGTGATGCCGATGGCGATACGGGTGTCGGAACAAATCCATCTGCTAACTTTGGTGCGCTCACCTTCTGCCCACCTGTAGAAACTGTTGTAGTTGAATGTGGCGCATGTACCGAAGGCACAGCTGGCTTAGTTATTACTGAATTAAGCTACGATCCATCAGGTGCACAAGGTATTGATGGTGATTGTGAATATATTGAAATATACAACAGTTACTCAAACTCAATTACTACCGATGCAAGTACAACGGTTACATTAAGCGGCGGTACTTCTGTTTCTTTGCCAGCAGGTATAACTATTGCACCTGGAGAATATATTATTTTAACAGGCCCTAACTTTAGTTCAATGTGTACATTTGCAACACCGCCACCTGCTGGCACCCAAATTATTGATGTTGGTATACCCGGTACTTTAGGTAATGGCGGTGAAGATGTTACCATTACTTTAGCTTGTGCAGAAGATGCAGCTGCTGGCAATACACAAATGGTTACGTGGAGCGATGCACTTACACCAAATGCCGGTGGCGGCGGTCAATCGGTATATTACCCATTAGATGGTAGTGGCCCATTAGAAGGCGAACCTACACCAGGTTCTGGTGATTGTACCGGTTGTGCAATGACCGAATATACCTGCGAAACTACAGCTTGTCCCGACATAACAGATGGTACACTTTCTGCTACCGTTGGTGGAGCAGCCGTTACCGATATTTGTACCGGTGATGTAGTTACCGTTTGTGTAGATGTAGATTTAACCAACGACCCAACTGCAGTAGTTGAATTCTCTAACGATGGCGGAGCAACTTGGACTGATGGAACGCCTGACGTTGTAGTTCCTCCAGTACAAAATATTACGGTAAATATTGCTGGAGCATCTAACCCATACACCATTACACCTGCCGCAGGCCCTTACTATGTAGGCGATATGGTAACTTATCAAGGAAACAATACGCACCCAATAGAAGTTATTGGCCCAGGTGGAGTTATAACAAGCGGACAAACCACAACAGGCTCATTTACAGTATCGCAAGCTGGTAATTATACATTTGATTGCCTTACACCTTCGCACACAGCTATGTTTAATACGTTAGTATTTGAAGAACGGCCACAGGCAACCGAATTTTGTTTTGATTTTACCGAAACAAATGCAGCACCTTGCGACCCTGTAACGGTTTCATATCAAGCGCAATTTAATGTAACAACACTTGCAGATAATACTTGCAGCTTAGATAACCAAACAATGGATGCCGCAGATGCCGTTGTTTCTGTAGATGTTTATCCAGCACCAACTACACCAACTATTACTGTTGATGATGCAGTTTGTAATTATACCATTACACCTGCTTGCCCTAATGATGTACTAACTCCGTCAACTTTTGGGCCTGCAAACCCTGGTGACGACCCGGCACCATTTGATGTAATGGTTAGCAACGCAGGGGGTTGTATGGAAAATTTTAGTATAGATCCACCAGCTTGCCAAGCTACAGCTTGTGATATTACAGCTATTTCGGGTGGTGCACCTGTTTGTTCGGCAGATGGATTGACTTACACGGTAACTGTAACTGTTACAGGTACAGATCCTAATAATACCGTAACGCTTGATGATGCAGGTTCTATTGAAATGAGCCAACCAGCTTCGGGTACCGTTACTTTTACTTACTCCGATGATGATTCATATAATATTGTAGTAACAGATACGGATGGAGAGTGTATGTTTCCAGCTATAACAGGTGGCCCAATTGATTGCACGGCTGCCCCAGTTTGTAACATCTCAGATGTTATGGTAACTCAAAATTGTACCAATAATGGAGAAGAATACGAAGTTTGTGTAAGTTTTACCGTTGCAAATCCTGGAGCTACTGGCTCGTTCGATGTTTACATTGATGCGCCAGGAACGGCTACTCCTGCAACCTTAATTAATACTTACACCTATGCAGCTTATGGTGCCGCTATTGCTGGTGGAGCAACTTGTTTCACTATTCCGGTTGCCGATTTTGCTGGCGATGCAAGTGATTTAGAAGCGGGTATTCCAATTTGTATTGCTGATTCTGATGCACCTACACCAGGAACCGGTTTACCACCCGGTTCAACTCCACCACCAGGCGGTATTCCAACTTTCGCCTGCCCTCAAATTTATGGCATATTGCATAATGCATGCGCCCCAGCCGGTGGTGACGAAGGCCCCAACGAGTTTGTAGTTATTGTAAACGGTGCTAATCCAACTGGTGTAAGTTCAATATTAGTTGATACACCTTCTGGTAGCGATTACGATGATTTTAATACCGTAACGCCTCCAGCAAATTGGACTTGCCCTTGCTGTGTTTATTTAGACGAAACTGGAACAGTACCTGCTGGTGGCGTAATTGTTGCTACCTCGGCAGCTAATACATCTACGCTTGATTTTACTAACCTTTGCACTACTGCAGGAACTATTTATGTAATTCAAGATGATGGTATTGGCTCTACAGGCCACTTTAGCAACAGCAACCCTCGTGCTACCGAATTGCAAATTACAGGTACTGCTTCTTGCGATGGCAATACTACCTATTCTTACACTAATGCAAATGGAAATGATGGCGATTACACTACCTTTGCAGGCCCCGACAGCCCTGCGGCACCTGGTGCGGGTTCAACCATTGGTACTCCAAATGCAGGAAACGTAGATTCATCAGGTGAGTGTACCCCTCAAATTGCACCTGCCTCTGAAATAGAATGCTTCGGATGTACCACTTTAGATGAGATTTTATGTGCTGCTTGCCCAGTTGTTACCACACCTTTAGCAACAACAGAAAAAGTTTGTAATGGTGGAGCCCCTGTTTTAGATGCCACAAGTTTAGTTTTAGATGATGCAACCTTAGCACAAGATGGAACTGGAAATGTTATAGTAACCTGGTTTACAGATGCTGCTTTAACTATGGCTTTTGGTGGCACAGTTAACCATTCAGGAGTAGATAATTGTGTTACTGAAGATATTATTTTATACGCAGCTATTGAGTGTGTGGTAACACCCGCACCATTAATAGCTGCGGGGCAAACAACCATTTCGGTTTTTCCGAGCTATGATGTTGCCTTGGTTGATATTACAAATACAGATTGTACAGTACCCACAATTATGAGCTCATGTGCAAATTATGTTTTTACGCCCAATCCTGCTAATCCGACAGCTCCTGCGCCTGGTGACCCTGCCACTACTTTTAATTTTACTGTTGAATTTAATGATGGACTTAATAACGTTTCTTGTTTTTTAGAAACGTTTATCGTTGTTGTTAATTGTCCGGCCGATGGTTGTCCTTCTGTTACGCCAGATAATGCTGACGCACAAATTTGTACTGGCACACTTGCTAATCAAGTTGTCGATTGGCAAACAATAGTAGATGCAAATGTTGCTATAGCAGATGCAAATACCGACGCTGCCATTGTTTATTCAACTGATTTGCCAGCTAATGTTGCCGAAGCTACACCACCTGCTGCTGGTTCAGTTACTGGTATACATACTGGTGCTAATATTTGTGTTTCAGAAATGGAAACCTTATATGCGTATTTGCTATGTTTTGGTAATGATGGTGCAGCTGGTGGTGGAGACGATAGTTATTTATTGTTGGGTAAATTTATCTTAACTATATACCCCGAAGTTGAACCTACAAGCGAAATGACAGATGCTGCTGCTTGTACTACAACTATTACAGCTGCTTGTGCAATAGACATTTTTGGAACAGCCACCAACCCTACTGGTGGTGCTAACGCAGCTAATTGGGATGCTGCAACAGGTGTTTATACCGCTGCCCCAGGTGATGTGGCAGGTACTTTAGATATTACGGTTACTTCAGGAGTTGTTGGCAGTACTTGTATACCACTGCCGGTAACTATAAACACGCCAGCTTGTTCTGCTATGCCAATGATTATGATTGATAAAGATGATGCGGATAATACAGACGATACCCAAGAAGTAATGTCAGGTGGAGTTGCAACTTTTAC
>Ga0114952_1002135_pt1 | contig 15632 bp, 11 predicted proteins | sample SidtaG_2_FD_87303 | JGI IMG/M metagenome (GOLD analysis project Ga0114952, IMG submission 87303) | Marine algal microbial communities from Sidmouth, United Kingdom - Sidmouth_Asex2 metaG | ecosystem: Host-associated > Algae > Red algae > Unclassified | place: Sidmouth, United Kingdom | collected...
CACCGATGGCACCACCGACGGCACCACCGACGGCACGACTGACGGCACCACCGACGGCGCCACCGACGGCACCACCGACGGCACCACCGACGGCACGACTGACGGCACGCCTGACGGCCCCACCGACGGCGCCACCGATGGCGGACCGACCGATCCGGACGTCACGGCGCTCGGTATTCCCTCCAGCGACGAGGTGGACGGTTTCAGCGAAGGAGTGGTGGCCGCGGCCAATCCGCTCGCGGCTCAGGCCGGTGCCGACGTGCTAGCCGCCGGCGGTAACGCCATCGATGCGGCGGTCGCGGTGCAGTTCGTGCTGAACGTGGTCGAGCCGACCTCCTCGGGCATCGGCGGTGGCGGCTTCATGGGCATCCACCTTCCCGAGCAGGATCGCACTTTCTTCATCGACTCTCGCGAGAAGGCGCCGGCGGCGGCCACGCCGACGCAGTTCCTCGCCTGCGACCCGAGCTGCACCGACGAGGACATCGAGGCCGGCGGCGGCTCCGCGCAACGTATCGGCTCGGACGACGGCGACGAGATCAGCTTCACCGAGGTGGCGACCAGCGGCATCGCCGTCGGCGTTCCGGGCACCCTGCTCGGCGCAGCCTACGCGCTCGAGCAGTACGGCAGCGGGGAATTCACGCTCGCCGAAACCCTCGCGCCCGCCATCGAGCTCGCTCGCGACGGATTCGAGGTCAACGATCGGCTCGAGTTCACGATTGAGAACGACAACGGGCGTACGCAGAACTACCCGGAGACCGCCGCGCTGTTCCGACCCGACGGCGAGCCGCTGGTCGCCGGCGACACCCTGGTGCAGACGGAGCTCGCGAACACCTTCCAGGCCATCGCCGACAACGGCGTCGAGGCGTTCTACACCGGCGAGATCGCGCAGGCGATCGTCGACGCTCAGGGGCGTTCGCGAGACACCGTCGGTCCGGCCGGTGCCGGACGCATGACCACGCAGGATCTCGCCGACTACCTCGCCGCCGGTGTCGACGAGCGTGAGTCGATCGTCGCCGAGTACCGTGGCTATTCGATCAACGGCATGCCCTTCCCCTCGTCCGGTGGCCTGACGGTCGGGCAGATCCTCGCCTGTCTCGAGCAGTTCGACCTCGGTAGCGAGGAGGCGGGCTTCGGCGAGGGCGCGACCTCGACGCTGCACGTCATGGTCGAGTCGATGAGACTGGCTTTCTCGAGCCGTTCCATCTGGATGGGTGACGACGACGCGGAGGCGCTGACGCTGCCGACCGAAGGACTCCTCGCCGAGGGCTACCTGACGCCGCGCTGCGAGCAGATCTCGACCGAGTCGCGCATCGACGACGAGAAGATCGTTCCGGGAGATCCGCGTCCGTTCGATCCGGCCTTCCCCGCCGCGCCCGAGTCGAGCGTCGGCAACGCCGCCGAGGGCGAGGTGGGCATCGATACAACGCACTTCACCGTCGTCGACCAGAACGGCAACGTCGTCAGCTGGACCTCGACGATCGAAGGCACCTGGGGCACGGGCATCACGGTGCCGGGCTATGGGTTTCTGCTCAACAACGAGCTGACCGACTTCAACTTCGCTCCGCAAGCGAACGAGGACGAGGCCGAGTTCGCCCCGGGCGCCAACGATGTCGCGCCGGGCAAGCGTCCGAGGAGCAGCATGTCGCCGACGATCGTCTTCGGCGACGACGACTTCCTCGCCGCCTACGGCTCGCCGGGTGGCTCGACGATCATCAACTCGGTCGTCAACGTCACGGTCAACCTGATCGATCACGGCATGACGGTGCAGGAAGCGGTGGACGCACCGCGCATCAGCGCGAACAGCCCGACGCCCAACGTCGCCTACGAGGACGCCTTCGACGGGGAGGCTCTCGACGGGCTGCGCGCGCTCGGGCACACGCTGCGTGACGATCCCGGCCCGATCGGTTCGGTCCAGGCCATCGTCGTCGATCCGACGAGCGGCACCCAGTACGGTGCCGCCGACGATCGCCGGGCGGGTACCGTCGTCGGGCTGCCCGCCGAGCAGTAGCGCGAGGCCCGAACGGAGGCGTCCGCGTCGTCCGGCGCGGACGCCTCCGAGCGCTCGACCCCGTACCCGATCCGGCGACTCGATCGGGAGACGGCTTCACGGCCGGCCGGAGGCGTGTGGCACAATCGCGCCATTCCGGTGGACCCGGATGAAACCCGCAACAAACTACGAGGAAAGCACCGATGGGACTGTTCGATTTCGCCAAGAGCATGGGCAAGAAGATGTTCGACAAGGAGGAGGAGGCCCCCTCGAAGATCAAGGCCGCGCTCGAGGAGGACAACCCGGGCATCGAGGGGCTCGAGGTTGACTACAAGGACGGCAAGGTATCGCTCAGCGGCAAGGCGAAATCCGCCGAGGCGATGGAGAAGGCGGTGCTGATGGCCGGCAACACCCAGGGCGTCACCGACGTCGATGTCTCGGGGCTCCAATCCGACGGTCCCGAGCAGGGCGTCGTCTACTACACCGTCGAGTCCGGCGACACGCTCTCGAAGATCGCCGAGAAGCACCTCGGGGACGCGATGGCCTACCCGAAGATCTTCGAGGCCAATCGCGAGGTCATCAAGGATCCCGATCTGATCTACCCCGGCCAGAAGATCCGCATCCCGGGCGGCAAGGGCACTCCGGCCTGATCCTCTGACACGGCGCTTCGACCCGGGCTCTCGGCTCGGGTCGGAGCGAGCCGGCATAGGGCATGAATTTCAAGCCACCCTAGTCGGTACATCCCCTCCCCTTAGCATCGTCCGCCTGATCCCACGCGAGACGATGAGGAATGCCGAGCGAGACCTCCTCCGATGCGGTGTCGACCGCGTCCCGCGGCGAAGCCGCGCCCCCGTTGCACGAGATCGCGCTGAACGTCAACGGCGAGACGCGCAGACTCGCTCTCGAGCCGCGCCAGGTACTGCTCGACGTGCTGCGAGACGAGCTCGGGCTGCGCGGCACCAAGAGCGTCTGCACGATGGGCAACTGCGGCGCCTGCACCGTCCACCTCGACGGCCGTGCCGTTTACAGCTGTCTGATACTCGGCGTCGAGTGCGAGGGGCGCGAGATCCGCACCATCGAAGGGCTCGCCGACGGCGAAGAGCTGCACCCGTTGCAGCGTGCCTTCGTCGAACACGATGCCTACCAGTGCGGTTTCTGCACTCCCGGTCAGATCATGAGCCTCGCGGCACTCGTCGATGGCACGCCGAGCGACAAATCCGACGGCGACGGCGATGGACGCCTACCGATCGACGATGCGGCGATCCTCCGTGCGACGAGCGGCAATCTCTGCCGCTGCGGCGCCTACCGCAACATCCTGAAGGCGGGTCGGCAAGCCGCCGACGCGGCCGCGGGCAGCGAGGTGAGCGGCGACGCGGAGAACGCCCATGGCGCTCGATGACACCGAGTTCGAACGCGTTCCGCCCAAGGACGCCGACGGCGACGGTCCGTCGCTCGAGACGCCCCTGCAGAACGTACCCACGCGTTGGGAGCGAGGGGCGGCGCTGGACGTGGTCGGCCGTCCGCACGCCCGTCTCGAGGGTGTCGAGAAGGTCACCGGACGGGCGCTTTACACCCACGACGTGTGTCTGCCCGGACAGCTGCAGGCGGCGGTCCTCCGAAGCCCGCACCCGCACGCGCGCATCCGTCGCATCGACACCTCTCGTGCCGAGGCCCTTCCCGGCGTCCATGCGGTACTGACCACGAACGACGAGATCGATGTCACCTGGTACGCCGAGGAGGTACCGGCACTCGACGAGAGAGTACGCTTCGTCGGGGACGAGGTCGCCGCCGTCGCCGCCGAGACGCGGCTGATCGCCGAGGATGCGCTCCGGCTCATCGAGGTCGACTACGAAGTGCTGCCGCACGTCACCGACATGAGGCGCGCCCGAGACCCCGAATCACCCGCGATACACGAGGGCGGGAATCTCGCCGAGGAACCGGAGTCCTACGCGCGCGGCGATGCCGAAGGCGCCCTCGCCGCCGCCGAGGTCGTTCTCGAGGAGACGTACACGACGCAGACCGCGCTGCACAACGCGCTCGAGGCGCACGGCACCGTCGCGACCTGGAGCGGGGAGGACCTCACGCTCTACGAATCCACCCAGAGCGTGTTCTCGGTACGCGATCAGATGGCCGAGAAGCTCGGCCTCGGGCAGAACCGCGTGCGCGTGATCAAGCAGCACATGGGCGGGGGCTTCGGCGCCAAACAGGTGCCGTGGAAGCAGACCCTGCTCGCGACGCTTCTGGCCAGGCGCACGGGGCGCCCGGTGCAGCTGATGCTCGATCGCGAGGCGGAGAATCTCGCCACCGGAAACCGCAATCCCACACACCAGCGCGTTCGGCTCGGGGCGAAGCGCGACGGCACGCTGGTGGCGATCACGCTCGAGGCGCTGTGTACCTGCGGGGCGTACTCGACGCCGGGCGAGGCGAGCAACATCTCCGGTCTCTACCAGCACCTCTACGCGTGCGAGAACGTCACGACCGAAACGGTTCGCGTCTACGTCAACCTCGGCCCCGCGGTCGCCTTCCGCGCGCCGGGCTACGTCGAGGCGGCGTTCGCGCTCGAGAGCGCGATGGATCAGCTCGCCCGCGAGCTCGACATGGATCCGCTCGAGCTCAGACGGAAGAACTACGCGCGCACCGACCAGACGCAGGAGCTCGAGTGGTCCTCCCCCGAAGGGCTCGAGACCTGCTACGCGCGCCTCGACGACGCTTTCGGATGGAGCGATCGCGAGCGGCCGGCGCCCGAAGGCACCCGTCGGTGCGGCTTCGGGCTCGCCGCCCACGAATGGATGGCAGGCTCGGGCAGCCCGCCCGCTTACGCGATGACGATCGTCAACGCCGACGGCAGCATCGATGTCCTGACCGGCACCCAGGACATCGGCACCGGCACCCGCACCGTGCTCGGACAGGTGGCCGCGGAGACCTTCGGCGTACCGCTCGAGCGAGTCGCCGTACGCCTCGGCGACACCGCCTCCGGGCTCTACGCCCCGCCGAGCGCGGGCAGCTTCACCGTCCCGACTCTCGCTCCGACCGTGAAGGCCGCCGCCGAGGACGCTTGCCGGCAGCTCGTCGCGGCCGCGGCGACGCTGTGGCAGACCTCGACCGACGCGCTCGAATGGCACGACGGGGGCGTACGAGAGAGAAGTGGCGAGGGCCGCTCGATCGCTCTGACCGAGCTCGTCGAGGAGATCGCCCCGCACACGATCCAGGGGCACGGTAGCCGGCTCGGCAACCCGGAGGGGCGAAGCGTCCGCCCGTTCGGCGCACAGGCGGCCGAGGTGGAGGTGGACACCCTGACCGGTGAGGTCACACTGATCCGCATCGTCGCCGCGCCCGACTGCGGACGGGTACTGAACCCGATGACCGCCGGCAGCCAGGTCATCGGCGGCGTGACCCAGGGCGTCGGCTTCGCGCTGACCGAGGAGCGGGTCGTCGACGACGCGCTCGGCGTCGTACTGAACGCGAACCTCGAGGACTACCTCGTGCCGACCTCGGTCGACGTGCCCGAGATCGAGCACGCGATGGTGGATCTGCCCGATCTGCACGCGAACGCGACCGGCGCGAAGGGGCTCGGAGAGCTCCCGCTGATACCGGCCGCGGCGGCGATCCTGAACGCGATCCACGACGCGATCGGCATCCGCTTCCGAAGTCTGCCGGTGACGCGACGGGCGATGATCGAGGCGCTCGAGCGGAGGGACGGGCCGAACGGCGGCGAGTCGACGGGCTCGGACGACGGCACGAGCGAGGGTGCGGACGCGGGCCGAGGTGGCGAGAGCGGCGACACCGTGAGAGATGGCTCGGCGAGCACCGGAGGTACGACATGAAGCCCTTCGACTACGTTCGGTCCGACGGTGACGCCGAGAACCGGTCGAAGCCGTCCGAGGAGGCGATCGCCACGCTCGGCGCCGGCACCCGTCCCTACGCCGGGGGCACCGACATGCTCACCCGCATGAAGCTCGGCATCACGACGCCCGAACGGCTCGTCGATATCAAGACGTTCGGCCTGCCGGACGGTATCGAGGAGACGGCCGACGGCATGACGCTCGGCGCGCTGACGACGCTCGCCGACATCGAGCGCCATGCGTTTCCGCCAGCACTCGCGCTCCTCTCCGAAGCCGCCTCGCAGGCCGCGACACCACAGTTGCGTGAACGCGCGACGCTCGGCGGCAATCTCCTGCAGCGTCCGCGCTGCTGGTACTACCGGAACGCGAACGTCACGTGCTGGTTGAAGGGCGGCGACACCTGCCCGGCGAAGGAAGGGCGCAACGAGCACCACGCGATCCTCGGCGCGGGTCCCCGAGGCGGACCCTGCGTCGCCGTCCACCCCTCCGATCTGGCCACGTGCCTTACTGCGCTCGAGGCCGACATCACCCTCCTGGGTCCTGACGGCGAACGCACGCTCGGCCCGGGCGACTTCTTCGCCGAGCCGGAGGACGGGCGTCGCCGCGAGCACACCGTCGCCGACGACGAGTTGCTGTGGTCCGTACGGGTGCCCACTGCCGAAGAGGGCGAGAGCGTCTATCTCAAGGCGATGGATCGGAAGGTCTGGGCATTCGCCCTGGTCGGGCTCGCGGCCGTTCGCTCGACGAACGACGGTGGCGGTCACACGTTGCGGCTAGCCGCCAGCGGAGTGGCTTCGGTCCCGTGGCGCCTCGGTGCGCTCGAGGCGCGACTCGCGGAGCTCGCACCCGACGATACCGCGGCGGTGAGTGCCGCGATCGACGCCGGGCTCGCCGATGTCTCGCCGCTTTCGGGGAACGGTTACAAAGTCGCCCTCTTGAAACGGCTGATCGGACGGGCGCTCGAGGAGCTGAACGCCCGCCGCCGACCCCGCTGATCAATTCACGCTGACGACACGACGGAGCGCGAGAACGAGCGCTTCACCTTCGCGGTGAACGGTCGTGCGCACGCGGCTGATCTGGACATCGGACCGTGGCGCCGAGAAGCTCTCGCCGAGCTTCGCGGCGACATCGTCCGGAAGATCGAACTCGCCGTCGTCGATCGCCGTGCACTCGAGCCAGATGTCCCTGTCCGGATCAAGAGCCTCGATGAGTAGCCTGTTCTCTCCCCTGCCGTCGCGAACCGCCTCCCAGCGAAAGCGCGTGCCGACCCTGACCGCCTCGCCCTCGGCGGGCGAGCCGAGCTCGACCTGACCGAACCCCGGCACCGGGTCGGGCAAGCGCATGCCCGTGATCGAGGGGAACACGCCACCGGGCACCTCCAGCGACATCCCGGACGGTAGCGGTCCCGGCACGATCATGTCGTCTCCCTCCACGGTCCCGTAGAAGAAGGCATCGGCACGGTCACCGCGACCGAGCGGGGTCCGGGTCACGTCCATCAGCCGTCCCGTGACCAGCTCGACGAAGAGCTTCTCGCCGGCATCGAGGCTGCCGCTGCTCGACGAGCCGCGTTCCTCCGGCGTGCTGACGGTGCAACCCTCGCCCGTCGCCTTCTCGAGATACCCGCCTGCCTCCCACGCATCGACGGTCTCGAAGTCGAACGCCACACCTCCGAACCAGGGTAGAAAATTGTAGGGAGCGATGTCGCTCAAGGACACGAAACCGACGAACGCGGGCGGTCCTCCCTCCGCTGGAAAGAGCGAGAGGTCGCTGCCTTCGCCCACCTCGGCATCAGATGCCGGACCGGCTGTCCCGAACGGTTCGCCCCCCACATCCGCGGCGAGCGACTCCCCGCCGACGACGAGCGTCGTCCCCATCACGGCGAAGAGCATCCCGCCGAGTAGTCGCCGGAGCGCTCCGACGACCGACCGCGACACCGGTTCCGCTCGCGTTCCATACCGCCTACCGCACGTTCTCGCGCGTGCCATCCTTGTCATGACTCCTCCCTGAGTCGGTGAACGGATCGTTCCGGAGGCGATGCTGCCAGCGCGATTCGCTCGTCGTCGAGCAGAGAGTCCGTTTCGTGAACGGTTCGCGGTTCTCGCCTCGGTTCGTGTTCGATTCTTCGACGCGATTCACGAAACACCACTCCCGTGGCGAGGTCGCGGATATCCGGAAGCTCGCGCCGATAGCAGCTCCAGCCATCCGTACCGGCACATCGATCGCCGAGCACCATCCTCCCCCCCTGTACGCGGCGCGAGCGCTCGGGTAGAGTCTGCGCGCAGCGTGGGACGGAGCTCCCGCGAGACCATGCAGACACGGAAGAACGCATGCCCCGGACAAGGACGATTCCGGCACTCGTTGTCGTCGACGCCCGCCTTTTGGGCACGACGGTTCGAGCGGAGACCACCTCGCCCCTCGGAAGCCGCGGGTTCGCCGGAACGTTCCGGCGGGCCTTGGCGGTCGTGCTCCTTTCACTTCCCTGGTCGATCGTCGCGACCGCGGCACCCACCTGCATCGTCGGCTCGCCCGGCGCGCCGGCCTGCGGCGCCCCACCCGACCCCGGCATCCAGCCTCGGACACGCGCGGCCCCTCGACACGTCGGCAACCCGATAGATGTTCTCGGTGGAAACAAGTACCAACGTGAGGACGACTATCGCGCCGTCGGCTCACCGCTCGCCTTCGCCCGACACTACAACAGCGCGCTCACCGACTACGACCTCGGTCTCGGGCGCGGCTGGCGACATTCCTATCACGTCTTCCTGACGCGGCTCGACGACGCGACGCTGCAGATCGTGCAGGCCGACGGGCGACGGATGGTGTTCACGGCCGCATCGACCGTGCCGGGCGAGCCGCGAGGACTCACTCCGTCCAGCAACCATTACGCCTCGCCCGGCGGTCACGACGGCCATGTCGTCCAGACAGAGAGCGGCGATCACCTCTGGCACCTACCCGATGGCAGACGGCTGCAGTTCCGGGGTTCGTGGCTGGTCCGAACGATGCGCGAAGGGGTGCCGTCGGCCACCTTGACGCTGCACTACGAACGATTGCGCCTCGCCTCCGTCACCGATGCGCTCGGCCGCTCGCTGCGACTGCGCTACACCCCCGGCCCGATCGGGCTTCGGGGCTACGATCCGGCCTTCGACGTGCTCGCGCCCGGACACCTCGAGGCGCTCGTGCTGCCCGGCGGCGAAGAGGTCGAGATTCGCTACGACAACCGACTCAATCCGGTCGTGACACGCCATCCGGACGGCGCTGTCACCACACTCGCCTACGACGACGACGCCTGGCCGCACCACCTCACCAAGCGCCGGACCGAGGACCACGAACGCGCTTGGAGCTACGACGAGCACGGCCGCGCCGTCGCGTTCCACGACGAAGAGACGAACCGGAGTTTGACCGTCGACTACGGTACCGCGAGTGCCCAGGACACGACGGGCGACTCGATCGTCCGGCGCGAGTCCGGAGCGACGAGCATCTACCGATGGCAGCGCGGCTCGGCCCACGAAGAGCGACGCGTCGTCTCCACGATCGAACGCGCCTGCGAGGACTGCCCGCCGAGCACCTATCTCCCACCGTCGCCGCCGAACGATCCCTCATCGAGCATCACCGCCCGAGGCGCGTCGTCACGATCGGTCGAGATCGACGATGGACCGCGCTCGGGGCAGATCACTGACACGGGGCCGAGGCCAAGCACCGGCGAGGAGCCCGGTGCCGGCAGGCACAAGGCGACGTCCGTCGTATCGCCGGTGACGCTGTCGGCAGACTCCCCGTACACACTCACCTACACCGACGAGCTCGGCCGCGAGGTCACGCTCGAGACGGACATTCGTGGAAATATCGTCGATGTCGTGCGCGATGGGGTGTCGCTGAACGAGCTCTCATGGCAGTTCATGTACGGCGGCGGAATCGCCTGCGACTCGACGGGCGAAGGCCGCGATGACGAGCAAGAACGAGCGCTGTCGTGTCTTGCCGAGCTGTTCGAGCTGCAAGACATCGCCAATGACCCACCGATCGAGCCGGCACCCTTCACTCCGCGAAGTCGCTCACGGGAGATCGAGGACGACACGGCTCGGTTCTGCACGACGCCGAACGGGAGAACTTGCAGCGAGCTCGAGCGCGATCTGGAGATGGCGCGATTGTCACGGTGCGCATATTCTTCCAGCAGATTCTGTACGGCTTCCTATGAGCGGGTGGAGCCGCGATCGATAGACCTGGAACCGAGAGACTTCGACTTCAAAGGGTTCTCGGCGACGCTGTACAGAAACCGGGGAACCGACGAGTACGTCCTGGCGTTTCGAGGCACGGACAGCTTCTTTCGCTACGACCTGAAGGAGAATCTCCTGCAGTTCGCCGGAGTGGTGACCTCGCAGTATCGACACGCACACCGGTTGAGCGAAAAGCTCGCGGCGGCTCTTCCCGAAAAAGTGCTGTCGTATACCGGCCATTCGCTCGGCGGAGGACTAGCGACGACAGCCGCACTCAACACGGACAGACCGGCTACCGTCTTCAACTCTGCGGCTCTTCACGAGAACACCGCGAAAGCACTTGACTTGGAGTTCGGCAAGGCTCCTCGTTTCATCGACAACCTGACCGTCGACGGTGAGTTCGTCACGACCAGACAGGATACTCCTCGCTACCCACCGGGCTATCGTGTACCCGAACATGATCGTCATGTCGGCCGGCCGGCCAAAATCTCTACTCCTGCGCCGGGCCGGCGCTTCTTGCTTCCTCCCCCTTCCGATGCGTGGATGGACGCGCAGGAGGGTGACATGTGGAAATCGATTCGCCTTCATCTGATGAGCACGGTCATCGAGTCCCTGCTATCAGTTCTCGAGTTCGCCTGTGGAGTAAAGAGATGAGTAGAAAGATCGGTCGCACGGTAGCCGCATTTTCGGCGCTACTGCTCCCACTGACATTGGTGTTTTCCGTTGCCACGGCAAGCGAGAACGATTCGGCGAGCCGGGATCTTCTCCAGGCGATCCTGACCGGCGACAGCGATGCCTTCGAGAACGCGGTAGCTCTTGGCGCCGACCCCAATCGCATCTTCGGGCGCTTCGATGACGAATGGGCGATGTGCGCTGCCACGCAAGAAGGCAAGGAGAAATACTTGGCGCGACTCATTTCGATCGGCGGCGACCCGAACCTAGTCAACGAGGAGGCCGGATTCTCGGACGAGTACCCGGCCACGTGCGCGATGATCAACGGCAACAAGGTCGCGTTCGATGTCTTGATCGAATCTGGCGCGAATCCGAATGCCCTGACCTGTCGAGGGTGCGGCCCGGAGAGACAGGACTCGCTCTTTATCGCCGCAATCGGATCTGCAACGTTCGACATCGCTCTTGAGTTGCTTCATCTGACGACCGTTTCGGAGGACGATCTCGTGAGACTCGCAAGTATTCTGGAGTCTAGACGGACGCGGCCGGGAAGCGATACTGCGCGCATCACCTGGAAGTTCGCCGACTACCTTCGAGAGCGCGGCATCGACGTGAACCCGGCCGTCCCCCGTCCGTGAAGCACGACTTGTCTTGTCTCGCCTCTTGATCTCAAGCGGGCGTCCGCCGCGGTGGATGCTGCATTCGATCGGCGAGCTGATGCAGAGGCACGGATGAGACACCGATATCGTCACGTCCAACAGCTCGGGACAGTCACCGTATCGCCGTTCATCGCTGAATCCGCTTCGATGATACGAACCGGCCCATAGGGGCAGGAGCCGCAGACGACAGCGCGCGTAGCGTAGCCGACACCTGCCGAATTCGGACGCCGAGCGCTGGCCGCGCTTGACACGAATGACACGGCGACATCAGACTCGTGATTCTGCGGCGATTCGGCGGAACACTCGGGGATGGGAGGAGACGAGGAACCGCTGATCGCCATGCGAGGCATCGGCAAGCGCTTCGGTGGTGTCACGGCGCTGGAGGATGTCGATCTCGATGTCCGCGCGGGCGAGGTTCTCGCGATCGTCGGCGACAACGGCGCCGGGAAGTCGACGCTGATCAAGATTCTGACCGGCGTCTACCGGCCGAGCGCCGGTTCGATGACGATGGATGGCGAGCCGCTGGTCATGAACAGCCACTCGGACGCGATCACGCGCGGGATCGATGCCGTCTATCAAAGCCTCGCACTTGCCGATCATCTGACACCCGCCGCCAATCTCTTCCTCGGGAGCGAGCTGACGACGCGTGTGCTCGGGGTGCCGCTGCTCGACAACAAGCGCATGCGCGAGGAGGCCGAACGCGTGCTCGCGGAGCGTTTGGGGGTGCGGCTGAGGAGTATGGACGTGCCGACCGAGAGCCTCTCGGGCGGTCAGCGTCAGGCGGTCGCGATCGCACGGGCCGTCTATCACTCGGACCTGAAGGTCCTCGTCATGGACGAGCCGACCGCGGCACTCGGTCCGCAGGAGACCGCGCGCACGCTCAAGCTGATCGCCGCGGTGCGCGAGCAGGGCATCGCCGTGATCGTCATCTCCCACAGCCTCGACGATGTCTTCGCCGTCTCGGACCGGATCCAGGTCATGCGGCGTGGGCGCAACGCGGGCCTGGTGAACACCCGCGAGACCGATGTCACCTCGGTGCTCGCGATGATCGTCGGCGCGACCGACGCCGACGAGGCGGCCTGAGGTCGTGGCCGGAGCCCCCTCAGCCGCCGGTGAACCGGACGCCGTGGCCGTCGGGCTGACAGCCCGCGAACGTCTCGACCGCTACGTGGCGCTGCTCGGCCCGATGGCGATGATCGCCGCCCTGCTCCTGCTGATGGCGATCCTCGAGCCCGCTCGCTACTTTCGGCTCTCGAACTTCGACATCATCCTCAAGGACGCGGCGCTCTACATGCCCATGGCGATGGCGATGACGATCGTCATCTGCACGCGCGGCATCGATCTCTCGATCGGTTCGGTCGCGGCGCTCACGGCGATCATCATGGCCTACATGGTGAAGTCCTACGGTTTTCCCTGGTGGGTCGCCGTACCACTGGCGATCTCGCTCGGGGCTCTCTGCGGGCTGGTCAACGGACTGATCATTACCCGACTGAAGGTACCCGACCTGATCGGAACCCTTGCCATGGATCTCGCCTACCGGGGCTTCGCTCTGGTGTTGGCCAAGGGCGTGGTGCTGTCGCGTTTCCCGGACGAGATCGTGGCCATCGGCCGTGGAGAGATACCCGGCTTTCTCGCCATCCCGGTAGTCATCGGGCTCTCGACGCTGCTCGTCGGCTACATCGTCTACACCCGGACCCGCCTCGGGCGCTATGCGCTGGCGATCGGCTCCAATCCGGAAGCGGCGGAGCTCACCGGCATCCCGGTGGATCGCTACAAGATCTACGTCTACGTGTTGATGGGCTCGATGGCCGGACTCGCCGGTGTGATGCTCGCCGGCAAGCTCAATGCCATACAGGCGACCTCGGCCCCGTTCTTCAATCTGCACGTCATCGCCGCCGTTGTCGTCGGCGGAACCTCCCTGTTCGGCGGACGGGGTTCGATCCTCGGCTCGCTCGCGGGCGTGCTGCTGCTCGCGATGATGATCAACGCGCTCGTCACGCTGCGCATCGAGTTCTTCTGGCAGTCGGTGGCCTCGGGCGCCGTCATCATCGCCTCGGTCGCGTTCTACACCTGGTTGCAGGCGCAGGACCGGGACGGCCGCGGTGGTCTTCTGGCGAGTCTGAACAGTCCCGAGAGCAGGAAGACCGGCCGCTTCATCGCGATCCTGTTCGCCGTTACCGGCGCCCTCTTCCTGATCGGCTGGCTGTTCGCCGGCGAGACCACCGCCGTACGCTGATGGATTCCGATATCGCACCGTTCCGCGTCGACTCGGGTCATCGCGCCCGAGCTGACTCGGCCCTCCGCTGATCCGGCGCCCCCTTGCCCACGAGCCTATCGCCGACGCGGTGGGCTCACTACCCGAGCGCTCCACCACCCGAGAGCGCGAAAGCGACACGAGGAGAAGCAGCATGCACGAAACCACCGCGCACAGGATCGGGCTCGGCGCTCGTGCGACGCCGCTCGGGAAGGCCCGGGCGGCGATGACGCTGTTCGGTGCGGCGTTGCTCGCGGTCACCGGAGTGGCCGTCGCCGCCGGTGATTACGAGATCCCCGTCAAGGAGCTGCCGGACGCCGGCGAGCGGGACTACTGGCTGCCCGAGGAAGTCAACCAGCCCGGTACCGTAGAGACCCTGCAGGAGGTCGTGGGCTCGGAGGCCGTTCCGCTCTCGGTCGAGCAGGAGAAGCCGCTGCAGATCGCGCTGGTCTACCCCTCGGCCGACGTCTCGGACTTCTGGGCACGCGCCTATCTCGCGTTCACGAAACGTATGGATCAGCTCGGCATCGAGTACGAGACCACCGAGTTCGCCTCGCGCCAGATCGAGCACTCGCTGCAGTCGACCTATACCGATCAGGTGCTCCAGGACGGCGATCTCTACGACTTCGTCGTGTTCGGCCCCTCCGAGCTCGCCACCCAGGCGGACAACATCGAGCGGCTCGTCGGGAGCGACGATTTCACGACCTTCGTCTGGTCCTTCTTCACGCCACTCAAGCAGTTCGAGAAGCAGCCTGCAGGTTGGTTCGACTTCTCCTCCACGCTCGGTGCGGTCAACGTCTGCGACTACCTCGTCGAGCGGCTCGGCGACGGCGTCGTCTACGCGATGAACCGCGGCATCCCCGGCATCACCGACAACCAGCGCTCCGGGGACTTTCAGGCCTGCGTGGAGGAGAAGGGCGAGTGGGAGCTCGCCTACGAGCACTACGGCGACTACACCCGCGAGGGCGGCTTCGAAGGCACGCAGCTGATCCTGCAGGCCTATCCGGAAGTCACGCTGATCCACAACGCCAACACCGCGATGGCGATGGGTTCGGTCGAAGCGCAGATCGGCGCCGGTCGCGAGGGTGACATCATCTCCACCGGCTGGGGCGGCACCGGACTCGAGCTCGACGCTATCCGCCGCGGCGAGCTCGACGCGACGCCGATGCGCATGGGGGACGATGTCGGTGCGGCGGCGGCCGAAGCGGTCAAGTATCACCTCGAGGGTCGCGAGGACGAGCTGCCGCTGGTCTTCCTCGGCCGCATTCTCGTCGCCCACGACGAGATGCCGCCCGACGAGCTCGACGCGCTCGAGCAGGAAGCCTTTCGATTCTCCGGTGTCGGCGCGCTCGATCGCTGAGACGGACCGTGGCACCGGCTTCGCGATCCTCGTCACATCCACGCTCTCGCGAAAGTCGGCCAGCTCGTGCTCGAGCGGGGGAAGCTCGGTGGCGAGGAGGTGACTCGGCATGAACGTACTCGGTCTCAACCATCTCACGATCGCCACGGCCGACCTCCCGCGTGCGTTCGATTTCTACACGAACGTGCTCGGCTGTCGCCCCCGGGCGCGCTGGGCACGAGGTGCCTATCTCTCCGCCGGCGATCTTTGGCTGTGCCTCTCGAGCGACGCGGACGCTCACCCGACGACCGACTACACTCACGCGGCCTTCACCGTCGAGGTCGCGGCGCTCGACACCTGGCGCGCCCGGCTCGAGGCCGCGGGAGCCCGGATCTGGAAGTCGAACACGAGCGAGGGCGAGTCGATCTACTTTCTCGATCCAGACGGTCATCGGCTCGAGCTGCACGTCGGCGATCTCGACTCGCGACTCGCCTCGCTGCGGGAAGCCCCCTACGAGGATCTGGAGCTCTTCCCCTGAACGCCCCCCGTCGGAGCGATTCCCGATATGAACGACATCTCGCCCTCCGTCATCGCCTTCGATGTCAACGAGACACTGCTCGACATCACCACTCTCGAACCCCTGTTCGAAAGACTGTTCGGCGACGCCCGGATCATGC
>Ga0114952_1002136_pt1 | contig 15625 bp, 11 predicted proteins | sample SidtaG_2_FD_87303 | JGI IMG/M metagenome (GOLD analysis project Ga0114952, IMG submission 87303) | Marine algal microbial communities from Sidmouth, United Kingdom - Sidmouth_Asex2 metaG | ecosystem: Host-associated > Algae > Red algae > Unclassified | place: Sidmouth, United Kingdom | collected...
AAAACTATTAAAAATTACAGGGATAATCGCATTTGCGATTATTCTTGTAGGATGTAACGATGATTTTTTAGAAACACAGCCGCTGGATCAAGCGTCCGAACCTAGTGTTTGGAGCAGTAAAGAACTGGCAGAAGCAGCTGTATTAGACCTGTACCAAGGAACTTGGGCCGGTACTCTAACAAGAGAGGAAACAACAGATGCCTTTACAGACCATGCGGTTTTTACACACCCTGGGCGAGGTGTCGACGGATATACTGAAGGGAAAATGAATCCTGCAGGCAGTTTTATGGATATGCAATGGATGAGCTGGCCTCAAATCTATCCATTTATTAGAGGTGCGAACATCGCAATCGCACGTTTAAAAGAGAACGAAATGGAATTCGATGAATCATCTAAAAATCGATTGTTGGGGGAGGCTTATTTTATGCGAGGCTTTTATTATTCGCAATTGATGCGCCAGTTCGGTGGGGTAGTTTTATTGACAGAGCCAGTAACTCTGGATACTGAAGTTGAGTCTTTTGTAAGAGGTACCTTTGAAGAGACTGTAAATTTGATTCTATCCGATTTAGAACAAGCCATTGTGCTATTAGCGGATGCCCCGACAAGTAAGGCAAGAGTACATACTATAACTGCTATGGCTTTAAAATCAAGGGTTCTTACCCATGTAGCTAGTGATTTATACGAGCCTTCAAAAGCTTCGTCAGTTTCTACAATTGCAGCTTACAGCAATCCGGAATTAATCGGTTGGACATCAGGATCACAAACCGACCGTTGGGAATTGGCAAAAGCGGCCTCAAAAGATTTATTGGATGTAACTACCGGATATAAATTGGATTATTCGGAACCAGCTCCTCAAGAAGAAGCCATTCAGAATTATGAGGATATTTGGCTACAAGGAGATAAGAATCGAGATTTTATTTGGGGGCGATTGGTAGAGGAATTCGGTTTTAGCTCAAGAACATACCCAGGCGGAGACGACTGGTCGCAAGGCCCAGGTATGGTAGCCTTATATCATGGCCCTAACGGATACCACGAATGGGCGGGTACTACACCTACCGAGGCGTTGGTCAAAAAGTATACGCTTGCCGATGGTACCGATTTCGATTGGGACAATCCGGTACACGCAGCTGCACCCTACGATAATCGTGAAGCACGTTTTTATGCTACACTTCTTTATGATGGGGCACCTTGGAAACCTAGAACCGATGATGTTGTAAAATTTGATAAATTTAACGAATTGCAGACCGGTTTTTACACGTTGGCAGATGGTACTATCATTAATGGTGTAGACACTCGCCAAGGCCCGATAGAAGATTGGAACGGTTCACGAACAGGTTATTATTTCAGAAAATTCGCCGATCCGCGTTTACCTGCCCAATGGCCCAATAACCTTCAAAAAGTTGATGCGCCCTATATTCGCTATACCGAAATATTGTTGAACTACGTAGAGGCCAGTATCAATACCAACGATGAAGGCGAGGCCAAATCATGGCTGAACAGGTTAAGGTTTAGAAACGGCCTACCGGCAGTAACCGAATCCGGCGATGCCCTAATGGAACTCTATAAGCGGGAACGTGATAAAGAATTAGTCAATGAAGATGCACGGCTATTTGACATGAAACGTTGGCTTGAAGGACCGCAATCGCTAGACCAACAAGTTCAAAAGGTTGATATTCAAGGAACACAGAAGCCCGGAACGACAGTTGCCGCCGAAGATTATAGAAAAGACAACTCGTTATTCGATTATAGCTATAGGCCTATCGATATCGTTTTTGAAAATAGAAGATGGCAAGATCATGTCTACTTTATGCCTATTTCGCAAGACGAAATTGACAAGGCTCCTAACCTTGTACAAAATCCTGGGTATTAATAGTATCCAATTTTAATTTTTGAATTTGAATAACCCCTGGCAAGTTTGTCAGGGGTTATTCTTATTTTGGGAATGGTTGATAATGTGTTTTTTGTGCTGATATATGTATATTGAATAGGTTTTTTTGTTCCTTCCCCTAAGCAGGGGAAGGTGGCTCCCGACCATTTTCGGTCGGGAGTCGGAAGGGGTAAGAAGGGTGATGTAACTAAAAGGGTAACAACAAAAAGGCAATAGCTGAAGCTCGGCCCGTAAAGCTAGATGCCGGAGCGGGTTTCAGTGGTCTGGGCTTGACCCCTTTCGAGCCTATCCGCCTAGGGCGGACGGCTCACCTTCCCCTTTCTGGGGAAGGAACATGATTCAATTAAAAAACTTGTATTCCATATATTTGCACAGGCAAGCAACTATCGAAGATCGGAAAAGAAAAAAATTAAATTGCTCAATACATATTTTGCTATGAAAAGATGTATATACTTCATTGTTTTATTGCTCTTGTTTGCGTCATGCGAACAAAAGTCGAAAACCCTATTTTCAAAACTTTCTCCTTCTGAAACAGGGGTAGGTTTTGAGAATAAGCTTACGGAAACCCATAAATATAATTACTTTACATATCCGTATATATATCTGGGTGGTGGAGTTTCCATCGGAGATATCAACAATGACGGTCTGGAGGATATCTTCTTTACCGGCAATATGGTCGAGAATAAACTGTATCTCAACAAAGGCAATCTACAATTTGAGGATATCTCTAAAACCTCAGGCGTTGCTGGCGATGAGCGCTGGTATTCGGGCACTACTTTTGTCGACATAAATAAAGATGGCTATCTAGACATTTATTGTTCGGTCAGTGGTAAAAACCCACCACATAATAACGTGCTCTATATCAATAATAAAGACAATACATTTACCGAAAAGGCGGCCGAATATGGTATCGACCACGGCGGGCAAAGCATGCAGTCGGTATTTTTCGATTATGATAAAGACGGTGATCTCGACCTTTATATTATAAATTATCCGCCTACAAGTTTTGTTGCCCCGATCGAGTACTATGCGTATCAGCTTGAAAATCACACGGAAGAAGATTCAGATAAGCTTTTTCGGAACGACAATGGCCATTTTACGGACGTCACCAAAGAATCGGGACTAAGTAATTTCGGACTGAGCCTAGGCGTAGTTGCTTCCGATATCAACAATGATGGCTATACCGATATTTTTGTGTCCAACGATTTTAATGCGCCCGATTTTCTGTTCATCAACAACCAAGACGGAACCTTTACCAACCAAATAAATACAAGTTTACAGCAAACCTCATTTTTTGGGATGGGTGCCGACATCGCCGATTTCAATAACGATGGGTATATGGATATTTTCCAGCTCGATATGTCTGCGGAAGATAATTTCCGTTCCAAGGCCAATATGGGTGCCATGGATACCGAGGCATTCTATAATTCCGTAAGGTATGGGCTGCACCATCAGTACATGCAAAATTCCTTGCAATTGAACAATGGTAATATAGCCGGTGAACTTCCGGTATTCAGTAATGTATCTCGTCTGGCAGGGGTCTCATCTACCGATTGGAGCTGGGGCGGATTGTTGGCAGACTTCGATAATGATGGCTGGAAGGATCTTTTCGTAACCAATGGTATACGGCGCGATGTAAATAACAAAGACTTTTATGCAGAGCACCGTGAGTTCTTCAATAAGATGGAAAACGATAGTGCCTATAAAAACAAGGAAGAAGAAGTAGAACTGCTGAAATACCTTGAACAACTACCTTCTGAGAAGTTAAGCAATTATATGTTCCGGAATAACAAAGATCTGACCTTTACCAGAAAAACGGAGGATTGGGGTTTTGAAGAAAAGACCTTCTCGAACGGGGTGGCCTATTCCGATTTGGACAATGATGGGGATTTAGATCTTATCATCAATAATTTAGAGGACGTTGCCAGTATTTATCGAAATAACGCAACCAACACCAACCAATTGACACTCGAATTAAAGGGAGGAAGCGATGTTTTGCCCAATGGCAGTAAAGTATCGGTGTACACACCTGAAGGTATGCAAGTACAAGAATACAATGTCGTACATGGCTATTTGTCTTCCGTAACGCCCCTACTCCATTTCGGCCTTGGTTCGGCCAAACAAGTCGATAGTGTTTCAGTGGCATGGCCAAACGGCTTCACGACAAAACTTACCGATGTTACCGCTAATCAAAAGCTTGCCATTGACTTCGATACAATGAAACCTTATAAATCACTATCGCCCGAAGTACCAAGTGCCAATCAGCAATTTCAGACCGTTGCCATTGATACTACGGATCTATTCAAGCATGAGGAAAACGACTATCCCGACTTTAAAAAAGAAGTACTACTACCACATCGAACCTCGACTTTGGGGCCATCTTTGGCAACCGGCGATCTTAACGGAGACGGTACCGAAGACTATATCGTTGGGGGTGCTGTTGGGCAGGCGCCCGCCGTCTATGTACAGGATAAAGATGGTAATTTCGAGTTGTTGAACATCCCACAGCTTGCCGAAGATAAATACCATGAGGATCTGGGCGTATTGATTTTTGACTTTGATAATGATGGTGACAATGATTTTTATATCGCCAGCGGCGGCAATGAATTCAAGGTCAATTCATTAGGTTATCAAGATCGTTTATATGAAAATACAGGGGGAGGTACATTTCGCCCGACCAATGGAGTACTCCCAAAAATTACGACCAGCGGACTCAATGTAACCGCTTCAGATTATGACCATGATGGTGATTTGGACTTGTTTTTGGGAGGAAGGTTATTGCCCCAAAAATACCCCTATCCTGTTGATTCCTATGTTTTAGAAAACATCAGTGAACCCGATAGGCCAAAATTTATCGATGCCACGGAAAAAGTACTGCCAGAATTAAAATCGTTAGGTCTGGTTACCGCATCAAGCTGGGTAGATTTCGATGGTGATGGCTGGGAAGACCTTGTAGTCGTTGGCGAATGGATGCCGGTTAAATTCTTTAAGAACAATGACGGCAAATTTAAAGATATATCGGACCAGCTGCTTTCGGGGAATACCACCGGCTGGTGGTTCGATATTCAAAAAGGGGATTTTGACAACGACGGCGACCAAGATTTGGTGCTGGGCAATCTGGGCAAAAACTATAAATATAAGGCCAGCGAATCAGCTCCATTTAAGATTTATCTGAATGATTTTGACGGTAATGAAAGTTCCGATATTGTACTTAGCTATAAGAAGGGGGAAACGGAGTTTCCCGTTCGCGGCCGTCAATGTTCATCACAACAGATGCCCGCCATTAAATCGAAGTTCAAGGATTATAATTCTTTCGCCAGTGCCAATCTGAAACAGATATATACCACCAAACTGCTGGAAGAATCGCTGAGCTACGAAATCACCTCTTTTGAAAGCATATACTTAGAAAACGATAATGGAAAATTTATTGCAAAGCCCTTGCCCCAATTGGCACAGCTATCGAGCATCAATAAATTTGTGGTGGACGATTTTAATTCAGATGGCAATCTAGATGTAGTACTGGCCGGCAATCTCTACAACGCCGAAGTAGAAACACCGAGGGGCGATGCCAGTTTCGGATTGTACCTACAAGGCGATGGCACCGGCAATTTCGGAGCCAAAACCATGATGGAATCGGGACTAAAAATCGTTGGCGATGTTCGGGGCATGGAGCAGATATCCATTGCGGGTAAAAAACATCTGTTAATTGCTAAAAATGATGATTTGATGCAGTTGGTAAAGGTAAATTGACTTAGAGATTTCCAAACAGTCTCTTTAATAAACGATTAATCAACGCTGTCGAATTTTCCTTATCCTCCTTGCCATGAAGGGAAGCAAAGGTATATACCGCTATCATGAATAAAAAGTTCTACGAAAACTTCGCCATTGTACTAACTATATCGTTCTTGGTGGTTTTGGTATACCATTGCAAAAACCCAGAAAAAGAATCTGACTACTTTAGTCCAAAAGCACTTGCCACCCATTTTAACGGCGAAAATTATGTCGGGTCTGAAACTTGTATGGAATGTCATGCCGACATTTATGCCGATCACTTAAAAACGGCACATTTCAACACTTCTGCTCCGGCCACTGAAAAGACTGTTTTAGGCAATTTTGCAGCTGGTTCGAATATTTTGGATATTGAACAAGCCCGATTTACCCTAGAGCGAAAAGCAGATTCGTTATATCAGTATACCGAAATAAAGAACAGAAACGTAAAAATAGCTCCATCAACTTTCGATATCGTTATCGGTTCAGGAGTAAGGGGGCAGTCTTACGCCACTTGGCAAAACAATCAATTGTTTCAGTTACAGACATCGTATCACACCCCTTCCGACAGTTGGGTGAACAGCCCTGGTTTTCCATTCTTTGTGTGGCAAGACCGGCCCGTTCGAGACGCCTGTTTAAAATGCCACGTGACCTTTGCCACAAACCTCGATTTTTCAGGACACGGAAATCGGTATGACAAAGAGAAAATCATTTATGGCGTAGATTGCGAAAAATGTCACCGGCCTTCAGAGAAACATGTTGTGTACCATCGGGAAAACCCAGAGATAGCAACTGCTAAATTCATGCTGTCGCTCGATTCAATTTCACGACAACAACGTCTAGATGTTTGTGCCCAATGCCATTCGGGATCACGCGACCAACTTTTGAAAGGAAATTCATTTTCTTTTCTTTCAGGAGAAATTTTAGACGAATATGCTAGAAATTCGTACAAGGGAAAACCAAGCGAAAAGCTTGACGTTCATGGCAATCAATATGGTCTTCTAACCCGTAGCAAGTGTTTCGAACAGTCGCCAACCATGGATTGTGTTACATGCCATAATCCACATAAAAACCAAAGGGGCAATACTGCTTATTTTAATCAAAAATGCATGTCATGCCACAGCGGTCGTACTCCAATCTGTTCGGTCGAAGCTTCGAAAATGGAAACTATTGGAAATAATTGTATTGCCTGCCATATGCCCGTTACACCCTCTGATGCGATGAAAGTGCAATTGAAGAGGAGCGACAGTGAAGAAACCTCGTTTTATATTCGGTCGCATCTCATTGGCATTTATGAAAACAATCTGGATACTGACTAATGCTGAGTTGAGTCATTCACCAAATAGAGAAAGACCTCTAACCATCACTAAGGGTTCTACGGTAATTAACTTCAAAGGCTGCAGGCAAAATCAGTAGGTTTCCATATAATTTTACGGTTCTTTAAATCGACTTCAACGGCATATACTTCCTCATCATCCTCATTTTTCACAATATTGCCTTCGCAATCCAATATAAAAACGGCCTTATTTACCAAAGGATCGCAATCTCCAAGAACAAAGACAGGCTTTCGTTTCAATTTTGCCTGCTCAATGTAACAGTATTTCATTTCTTCCGTCGGATTCGCCTCACGGTCTTCGATAATCGACCTCAACCATGGTAAATCTTGGGTAGCATTATTGAACTTACAGCGAGGCAAATCTAAATCGTCTTTACTACAGGAACTAAACACGAAGAAAACAGTAAGCACTAAAAGGGTTTTTTTCATTGGATTGTGGTACATTTTCCTAATAGATACATAATTTTCAAAAGGTTGCGCAAAGTATTTAAAATTTTTAGGGGTTTGCTTACTCTCAAGCTCATGTAGTTCTGGCACAGACTTAATCGTTGTTAGCACTATAAACCAAAAAAACCTTTTTTCTAAACCTACTTACGTATCAAACTTCTGCCTAAAACCTTCGGGCATACCCTAATGTATCTTTTCATTTTTGCCGCAGTACTATTGTGTGCGAACCTGTCATAGCACTTTCAGCACTCTCGTTTATACCTTCATCAGTATAAAAAGCAGTAAGTATATAGGCCGCTGCAGCACTAGCTTTACTCCCATCTCGGATTTTAAACGCCCCGCTAGTTCCCGAAAAAAAGTTGAAGTCCGGGTCGGCACCATTCTTCAGGATCCAATCGATTATCCAATTGGCCTCTTCTCGAGTAATATTTGGGTGTGCAGGCATTAGCTGATTTCCCCAAGTGCCTTGTGCGCCCATTAGAATTTTTTCAGTGAGAAGTTCGATAGATTCTGTATTGCTGTCATATCGTTCAGCTATTTCGGTAAAAGATGGGCCGATAAGTTTTTCCTTAGCTTTATGACAGGTAAAACAATCTAAGGAACCCATGAAAGAGAGTGTTTCAATTGTACGATTGGCATATTCGTTCAAGTCTTTTACAACTTTTTCGCTATCGGATAGATATTGAACCGTTAAAATTACATTGTTAGGTGGTATTTCGTCGTATTCCGTGTATCCATCTTCCTTGTCCCTTACACTAATCTCAAAAGGAATCAATGTACCCCACGAAAATTTTTCGTTTTCAACAGGGGAAATTATCCTCACAACGGGTGGCTCATTTTCTTGACCGGATAGTTGTAAAAAGAAAATTGCACATCCTATAAAGATAAAGCGCTTAAAATACATAGCTAAGGATTAAGAGACTGTTTTGAAATATTTCGATTATTTTTTTATGCCCATTTTTGCGCCCTATTTCGTTAAAATTTTAGACCGTAGCTACGGCTATGCTCAAAAATTTTGCCTCGTAGGGCATCAAAAATGACCTATAAAAAATCTAATCACACATTTCAAAACAGTCTCTAAGCCTGATCGATTTCTTTCGCAACGCGGTTCGCAGATCTAGTCGCGGCTTCAGTACCCCAGTTCAAGTTATCGGCATATGCGCCTGCAAAGTGAATACGACCTTCAGGCTGCATAATCACGGGCCAAAACTTTTTTAATTCCCCAATGGGGAAAGCCAACCGTTCGCAGGTAGGGGCATATTTTTGCTTGGTCCAGTCCCTTCCCAAGGCCTGTTCTATGGTATCCTTTTTTCCGGGATAAACTTCCCTGAATGCAGCAAGGGCCCGTTGTGGTGAAATACCGCCCGGCCCGGTACCCAAAACTATTACCCGATGGGTTTCGACCTCTTCGGCAGACTGCCAAACGGACCAAAGATCGGCATGTTCCAGGTTCATACTAATCGTATCGAGACCATCGTCGAGCCAAAATTTTGAACTTGCCTGAAACACAAAACGTTGATAAGACTCATAGGTTATGTTATCAAGGGCATATTGTTTTTCTGGTGAAAAGACAGGTTCGACGGGTAGTTTTTTGAACGCCGGTGGGGGAATACAGTTCACATAGTAGTCCGCTTCGATAGTTTTGGCCGCTTTGTTTTCATTATAGTGAACGACAACCTTATCGGATCCATTTTGAATAGACGTGATTTGGCGATTTAACCAAACCCGAGCACCCAATCTTTTGGCGAAGGCGTTGGGCAGCATTTGGTTTCCTCCCTTTAAATGATAAATGTCAGTAGGAAATTCAGCGACTCCCCTACGTTTTAGAATAGATGAATACCAAAGCTCATATAAGGCGGAGGAGTTATTACCGCCTAAAAGTTGCAAGGCCCGCTCTGAAGCACCTTCCTTTTTATAGATGTCCGATATAGGAATATCGTCCATATCATCATACCCGACTCCGTAAGGCTGGTATTCGTCTTCAAATTTGTCAAGATACGAATCAATGAACAGTCTTTTCAGTTCGCCCCATGGATTTGAGGCTAGAAAATCGACTTCCTTTTTATTGAACCCCATTATCGTCAAAACGGACCTGTCGTTCAGCATTTTTTGACTGTAGAAAGTGCCTTTGATGCTTCTGAGTAAACTTTTTCTGCGATCATAGGGTAGCGCGGTCAGCCCGAATTCATCGATATATTTCCGGTACCGTTCGTAGCCCGGTTTGGTGATATGCTCTTGGCCACCATCACCATACAAGCCGTCGGAAAGTTCATCGTGTACGGTAAATATGTGCCCGCCATGCCTTCCCGATGCCTCCAAGACCGTAACATCATGGCCAAGTTTCATAAGTTCATAGGCACAACAAAGTCCGCCTATACCAGCTCCGCCAAATACCACTTTTTTCGGATTTACGTTCTTCTTTATTTTTAGCGACCGCGGTGCATTGGCCTCTGTAGCATAAGTATTTTCGACACTGAGCAGGGAGAGCCCAGCTCCTGCCCGAATAGTGTTCTTTATAAAACCCCTTCGTTTGTTTTTCTCCATGATTAGATAGTATCTCTCTAAATTTACATAATTTAAGGTCTTCTTTAAAATCTATGGCAAAAACATGCAAAATATTGACAGAAAGTGTTTTACACTTTTCTATTCATCGATTACGATAAAATCTTCCGAAGTCAGTTTATGGTCGACGATATCTATTTTTCCTGTGGTTTTATCGATTTCCAGTTTGAGCCAACCTATCAAAAACTCATCACCCTCTTTGATTTGAACACCCACATAATAAGGGTTTGAAATACTCATGGTATAGTCAATAAGCCATTCCTTTGACCAGACACCATTACCATCTTGCCATAAGGTATGGAACCAACCGATGTGGTACCATTCTTGTAGCGGTTTCGGCATACGTTGTATAGAGTCGCCGATGGTGGAAAAAAGAAAAGAAGTCGATACATTCTCTTCATATTCTGATAATATTCTATTTTCCTCCTTTGGGTGAAAGTTAGCCGTATATACACCTCCACTCGCCCCAGCACCGTCCCAAATACCTTCAGAATATACTATCGTAAAATCATCTACAGTATCTCCGTTTAGGTCGTAGGTTATCGATTCCGGTATATCGGGTTGTTCGGAATTCTGCTGATCATCATCGTTTTTCGAGCAGCTTAAAATAAGTAATGGGATACAGAAAATAAAAAATCGATACTTTTTCATCTTTTTGGTTTTCTTTTAAGATTCAAAAAGGCAAAAAAGGTTGCTTGTAAAGAAGAAGAATATTTTGTATCAGTTCCTAAACCGCCCTGTGCATCAAGTTCTCCCCGAAATTTTGTAGCAGGGTTTTCTTTTCGGCAGATATATCCAATTTTTCTAAAATAGTAAAAGCCCTATTTGTATAATCGGCAATAGCCAGTTTGGTTTGCTTGGCCGAACCACTTTCTTCGAAGATTTCTTTAATCGTAGCTATTTTATCGGATGGATTTTGTGGTTGTATCGAATACATGTCCAGCAGTTCTTTTTTCTGTTCGGAGGTACCATTTTCAAGAACATTTAGATAAAGAAAGGTTTTTTTGTTCTCGATGATATCGCCACCGACTTGTTTTCCAAAGGTTTTTGGGTCGCCAAAGGCGTCGAGATAGTCGTCTTGCAATTGAAAGGCGATACCGAGGTTCAATCCGAAATCATAAATATTTTGTTGTTCTTCCTTAGAGGCTTCCGCGATAATTCCACCCATTTCTAGAGCGGCGGCGACCAGCACCGCTGTTTTGTATTCGATCATTTTAAGGTATTCCGGCAGGGTCACATCGTCTCTATCCTCAAAATCGATATCATATTGTTGGCCTTCACAAACCTGCAAAGCCGTCTTACTGAAAAGCTTGGCCAAATTGCGAAAGGTAGCGCATTCGTAATTTTCGAAGAGTTGATAGGCCGTGATAAGCATGGCATCGCCTGAAAGAATTCCCGTATTAACATCCCATTTTTCATGAACTGTCGATTTTCCCCTTCTCAAGGGCGCAGCATCCATAATGTCATCATGAACCAGCGAAAAATTATGGAATACCTCGATGGCCAAGGCCGCATCAAGAGCCTTTTTGTAATCACATCCGAAGATTTCCGTTGCCATTAATGTCAAGACCGGGCGTAGACGTTTCCCGCCCAAACCTAAAATATAGGTAATAGGTTCGTATAGATTTCTCGGCTCTTTGGTCTTTACCCTAGCTTCTAGGTAGTCGATAAATTTGGTTCGATATTCATTTATGGCATGCATGCGGACAATTTTATCCAAAAATACATCCATTTTAATGAATTGACTTAGGCACCTAACCAATACTGTCAAACTACTATTGGGGGCATTTAGTGTTTTTTAGAATGTGGTCATTGCCTCACTAGCCAGTCTAAGATTGGTTTAAACGCAAGATGCGCAAGGGTTTACGCAAAGAGCGCAAAGGTTTTATCCTCTGAATTTCCCTGCCTGCCGGCAGGCAGGTTTGCGAACTTTACGCTTTCTTGGCGTTCTTTGCGGTTAAAATTTTTTCTTCATTTGTTTTATCTATAGCATTCAATTCTTATTGAACTCATCTTGACTTTTTGTTTGGAACCGAGAATTATGGCTTTTGTGCCGTAATGAAGTTATTTTTTAGTTGCATATCCATAGCTACGGAACTCAAAAATCACAAAATTATGGTGCAAAATGTATAATTCGCAGGTAAAAGAAAAAGTCAAGACGAGTTCATTATCTATGTGCCTATGTCGATTAATAAATATCCCTTTAGATGTTATTCCAAGGTACGAGGAATCTACTAAATGGATTCGCAGTACGTGAGATTCCTCCTTCGTTGGAATGACAAATCAAAAAAAGGTCCCAAAAAAATGCAATAGTTTTGAAAAGTATCGTCTTTACTATTGAAGCTATTTGCAAACTGATTTTGAATGCCGACCAATTCAGAAAACTATAAAAACCTAAGGTCCTTCTTCGATGATGAATATCATTCACTCAAGGCGTATGCAAAATCACGAATCGACGATACCGCAGATCGAGATGCAGAAGATATCGTTCAAGACGTAGCCCTTAAACTTTTTTCGCGAGCGGATAGCCTATCGCCAATCGACAACATAGCCGGTTTTGTTTACAATTCGATTCGCAACAAAATCATAGACCTGATGCGAAAGAAAAAGAAGGAGACCAGCCTTGAAGAAGATATGGAAAAACGCCTCTTTGAATTTACCGAATTGTTATATGGGAAAACGGACAATGAATATTCCGAAGAAATGAAAAAGGAACTCAAAAAGGCTATAGGTAAATTAAAACCCTTACATAGAGACATTATAATCGCCGTAGACTTTGAAGGCTATAACTATCGAGAGCTATCGGAGGAAACACAAATACCACTGGGAACATTGATGTCAAGACGACATCGCGCGTTATCGATATTACTAAAAGAACTAGAAATCAAAAAACAATTTATAAACTAAAATCTTAGAAATATGGAAGAGTATATAGAGCATCGGGTCAAAGGCAAAACGGAAAAATTCTTTCGCGGATTTTTCAAAGTAGTATTTATGATTATTGCCGCTATTATATTCATACTACTGTTCGGATATGGATTCATGCTATTATGGAATTGGCTTATGCCGGATGTCTTTGGATTACCAGTTCTAACGTATTGGAAGGCCGTTGGCATTCTTGTAATGGCAAAACTACTGTTTGGTAATTTTGAAGGTAAAGGCCATAAAAAGCACTCCGGAAAATCAAACAAACGAATTAAGCGTGGGAGATGGGATAATTGCAAAAGTGATTTTTCCAAATGGGAATTATATGATGATTTCTGGGAAGCGGAAGGAGAAAATGCCTTCAATGAATTTGTCGAACGCCAGCAGCAAGAAAAACAATGACTTTCGTCATAATGGAATGTTAAAAAAATGTAAAACTTAGGAAACTTTAAATGTTTTTAAAGTTTCCTAGCTTATATTTGTCGCCTGCTATGAAAGAAAAGATTTTAGAAAAAGCGACGGATATGTTTTTGAACCTCGGGTTCAAAAGTGTTACTATGGACGATTTGGCGAACGAAATGGGCATTTCAAAGAAAACCATATACGCACACTTCGAAAACAAGACCCAACTTGTTGACGATAGCACGTCACATCTTTTCTGTGCCATCTCAGAAGGTATCGATTACATTTGCTCACTGCAAAAAAACCCGATTGAAGAGCTTTATGAAATAAAAAAGTTCGTGATGCTCCATTTAAAGGATGAAAAATCGTCTCCACAATATCAACTGCAAAAATACTATCCGAAAATATATAGCTCAATGCGGGCAAGCCAATACGAGGTTATGCAAGATTGTGTGGTGGATAACATCAAGCGAGGCATGGATCAAGGTATTTACCGCGAAAACCTACATATTGATTTTGTAAGTAGAATTTATTTTTCGGGGGTTACAAGTATAAAAGACCATACCCTTTTCCCCGTCAACAATTTTCCGATGGCAGAGCTAATGGACAACTATCTTGAATATCATCTTAGGGGCATCGTAACCCCAAAAGGAAGAAAAATATTGAATTCGATCATCAACTCAAACCAAGAATAATGAGAAATCATTTTATACAGTTCTTAGCGCTTTTCATGATAACCTTGGGGTTTTCCCAGGAAAAGGTCGCCGAAACATCAACCTTTACTTTAGCCGAAGCCGTTGCATTTGCCCTTGAAAATAATTACAGTGCAATAAACGCGAATCGCGACATCATAGATGCCCAGAAACAAAAATGGGAGGTCATCGCTAGCGGTCTACCACAAGTCAGTGGTGCAGTTACCTATCAAAATCAGTTAAAACAGCCTGTGACTGTAATTCCCGCAGAAATTTTCGGTGGTGAGCCCGGTACTTTTGAAGAAGTCATTTTTGGCCAAGCTCAGAATGCCAATGCCACGGCCACCTTGCGACAACAGATTTTCGACGGTTCGTATATCGTGGGGGTGCAGGCGACCAAATCATTTTTACGCTATAGTGACAACAATAAAGAAAAGACCGATCTGGAAGTCCGTAAAGCGGTAACAGAAGCGTATGGCAATGTATTGTTATCACAAGAAAGTGTCTCCATATTCGAGAAGAACAAAGATGCACTGGAAACAAATCTTTTTGAGACCGAAAAACTATTTGAGAACGGATTGGGTGACGAAGAGAGTGTAGAGCAACTGCAGATTACCTTATCATCGGTCGAAAACCAATTAAAGAATGCCATTCGCTTGGAGAAAATAACATTGCAAATGTTGAACCTCGTTTTGGGAATTGCTATAGATGCACCTACCAAACTATCTGAAAACCTTGATGACCTGGCCCAAGAAAAAGTCGACCCTACGTTATTGGATTACGACTTCAATATTGAGAATAATGTAGATTATAAACTGGCATTAAACCTAAACGAACAGCGTTATTTTGAGCATAAATTAGCCAAAAGCAGGGCACTGCCCACGCTTAATGCATTCATCAACTATGGCAGCTCGGCCTTTGCAGATGATTTTAATTTCTTGAACAGCGACCAACAATGGTTCGATTCATCCGTTCTTGGGTTCGATTTAAGTATACCCATTTTCAGTTCGGGCAAACGAAGTGCGACTACTGCCAGAGCGAAAATTGCATTGGAAAAAGCGAAAACGCAACTTTCGGAAGCGGAGGAACAGATTAGACTGCAATTAGAGAGTTCGAAGAGTAATTATGTACTTGCCATTGAACAGTATGAAACTGCGAAAGACAATCTGAATCTGGCCGAACGAATTGAGAACAAAAACCAAATCAAGTACAGTGAAGGTCTAGCCAGTAGTTTTGAACTGCGCCAGGCACAAACACAGCTATATGATGCTCAGCAAGGTTATTTACAATCCATGGTGGAGGTCATTAATAAGAAAACTGATTTGGAGGTTATTCTAAATGAAGAATAGTTTATGAGTTTATATGCCTGCCTCACGGCAGAAAGTTTATGTTTTAAAAATAAAATTATGAAATTATTCTCTTTTGAAAAATTGAAGGTTGGGCAAAAAGCTCGACAGCTTTCTATTTTGATTTATAAATCGACGAAGACTTTCCCCGATGAGGAGCGGTATGGTCTGATTAGCCAAATGAGACGTTGTTCTGTTTCTATATCATCGAATATTGCGGAAGGAACCGGAAGGCATTCCTCAAAAGATAGGGCAAGGT
>Ga0114952_1002143_pt1 | contig 15592 bp, 12 predicted proteins | sample SidtaG_2_FD_87303 | JGI IMG/M metagenome (GOLD analysis project Ga0114952, IMG submission 87303) | Marine algal microbial communities from Sidmouth, United Kingdom - Sidmouth_Asex2 metaG | ecosystem: Host-associated > Algae > Red algae > Unclassified | place: Sidmouth, United Kingdom | collected...
CGCGGAATGGCATGAAAGCGCACCATGCCGGTGCTCGCCAGATAGGTGAAGTTGCGCGCGTTGGAGCTGTTCACGCCGACACCGAGAGTGAAGACCTGCTCGGACTCCCAGATGGTGCGCGCCGCCTTCGTCAGCCGCTTCTCGTCGATGCCGGCGAAGGTCTCCTCGATGTTGCCGATCGCGGCGCTGACCATGTCGTGGTAGAGCCCGCCGAGCTCGCCGCTGCGCTCGAGCGACTGCAGCCAGCGCGCCCGGTCCGGAAAGCTCGCCCGTCCGCGGCGAACCTCGTCGCGGAACGGCGTTCGGAAGTCCTCGTAGCCGCCGAACCCCACCGAACGGGCCAGTCGCACGAAGGTGTTCGGCTTGACCGCCGCCGCCTCGGCGATCTCGCGAATCGACGAGACGCTCACGTCCTCGGGGTGCTCGAGCACGTAGGAGGCCGCCTTGCGCACCTCCGGTGTCAGACGCTCCAGTTCGCCGGCGAGCCGATGTAGCACGCGATCGGTGCCACGAGCGGCGATGTCGATGTCGCGAGCCGCACCGTCGATGTCACGAGCCGCGGTTGATGGTACGAACGTTTGCCTCATAGTTGACAATCGTACAATCGTTCGATTAGCCTCGCAAGCCGAACAAGCACCCGATCGGCAGCCCGCGCCGGTGCCGACGAGAGGCCGGTGTACCGCGCTCGCGAGCGCGCTTCCCGTCGGTTTCGGAGCACGGGCCCGGACGGCGTCGTCCTCCGCCTTCCGCACATCACCACCGACAGCGTTTCATGTCAGACACGACCACCCGCGACCCGCTGCCCTCGCAGGCACGCGTCGTCGTCGTCGGCGGGGGCATCATGGGTTGCTCGCTCGCCTATCACCTCGCGCACGAGGGCTGGCGCGACGTGCTACTGCTCGAGAAGGCGGAGCTCACCTCCGGCTCCACCTGGCACGCCGCCGGACAGATCACCCACTCGACCTCGAGCGTCTCGCTCGGACGCTGCGTGGACTACAACATCGGGCTCTACTCGGGCGCGCTCGAGGCGGAGACCGGGCAGAGCGTCACCTGGCACGGCTGCGGCTCGTTCCGCCTCGCCTACGAGGAGGACGAGATGGACTGGCTGCGCCACACCCTCTCGGTGGGGCGCGCGCTCGGCTTCGACATCGAGCTGGTCGACCCCGCCTTCGTCGCCGCGCACCACCCGTTCTACGAGCTCGACGGGGTGCGCGGGGCGCTGCACACGCCGAACGACGGTCACGTCGACCCCTCGGGTGTTACCCAGGCGTTCGCCACCGGCGCCCGTCGGCTCGGGGTACGCATCGTGCGCCGCTGTCGGGCGACCGATATCCGTCCGCAGCCGAACGGCCAGTGGCTGGTCGTGACCGAGCGCGGCGACATCCTCTGCGAGCACGTGGTCAACGCGGGTGGCACCTACGCGCGACAGATGGGCGAATGGTCGGGGTTGCAGTTGCCGATGACATCGATGACGCACCACTACTTCGTCACCGACACCGTTCCCGAATTCCTCGAGCTCGAGCGCGAGCTCCCGGTAGTGCGCGACGACCGGAAGGTGTCGGGCTACATCCGCATGGAGCAGAAGAGCGGTCTGATCGGCATCTACGAGAAGTCGAACCCGAACACCGTCTGGGAGGACCACTGCCCCTGGGAGGCGGAGAACGAGCTGTTCGCCCCGGACTACGAGCGCGTCATGCCGTGGCTGGAGAACGCGCTCGAACGCATGCCGGTGTTCGCCGAGCTCGGTATCAAGCGCGACGTGCACGGCGCGATCTCCCACCCTCCCGACGGCAACCCGCTGATCGGTCCCGCCCCGGGGGTGCGGAACTACTGGTGCTGCTGCGGCACGCAGATCGGCGTCGGCTGGGGGCCGGGGCTGACGCGGGAGCTCGCGCGCTGGATGGTCCACGGCGCGGCCGACATCTCCATGCGCGAGTTCGACCCGCGCCGCTTCGGCTCCTGGGCCACGAAGGCATGGCAGATCGTCAAGGCGAAGGAGGATTACTGCCTGCGCCACGAGATCCCCTACCCGCACTTCAACCGCCTCGCCGGGCGTCCGATAAAGCCCTCCCCGCTGCACCGGCGGCTCGCCGCGCGCGGGGCGGTGTTCGAGGAGGTCTACGGGCACGAGCGCGTGCGCTGGTTCGCCCCCGAGGGGGTCGAGGCGACCGACCACTACTCGTTTCGACGGAACCTCGTGCACGAGATCGTCGCCGCCGAGGTACGGGCCGTGCGCGAGCGGGTCGGTCTGATGGACATCTCCGCCTTCGCGAAGGTCGAGCTCGCCGGTCCCGATGCGCACTCCTTCCTCGATCGTCTGCTCGCCAACGCGGTGCCCTCGCGCATCGGCGGCATCGCGCTCGGGCACTTCCTGAACCGGCGCGGGCGGATCGAGCTCGAGGCGACCTGCGTGAGAGTGTCCGAGGATCGCCTCTACCTCGTCTGCGCCGCCTTCTTCGAGCAGCGCCTGCTCGATCACCTCGCCGCGCACCGCCGCCCGGACGAGGACCTCAGCGTCGTGAACCGCTCGGACGAGTGGGCCGCCGTCGCCCTGAACGGCCCGCGGGCGCGAGCGCTCCTCGGCGCCTGCACCAACGCCCCGCTCGACAACGCGAGCTTCCCGTGGCTGCGCGCGCGGGAGATCGAGGTGGCCGGATGCCCCTGCCTCGCGCTGCGCCTGTCCTACGCCGGCGAGCTCGGCTGGGAGCTGCACGCGGAACGGGACGCGCTGCCGACGATCCACGACGCGCTCCTCGCCGCCGGCGAGCCGCACGGACTCGTCCACTACGGCTCGTTCGCGATGAACGCGATGCGCATGGAGAAGATGTTCAAGGGAGCCGGCGAGCTGACCAACGAGGTGACGCTCGCGGAGGCCGATGTCATGCGTTTCGTGAAGATGGACAAGGACTTCGTCGGCCGCGAGGCGACGCGGGCCGGTGCCGACGGCCCACTACGATGGGTCTGCGCCTATCTGGAGATCGACGCCGACGGCGTCGTCGACGGGCACGGCGGCGAAGCCGTGCTGCACGAGGGTCGCGTCGTCGGCTCGACCGCGTCGGTCGCCCACGGGCACAGCGTCGGCAGGACGCTCGCCTTCGCCTACGTCGATCCCGCGGCCGCGACGCCCGGGCGACACCTGACCGCGATCGTCGCCGGCGAGCCTCGTGCGGCCCGCGTGCTGGGCGAGCCGGCCTACGATCCGGGCAACGAGCGCCCGCGCATCGACGCCTGAGGCGTATCGTGTCGACACCTCGAGCGACCAGCCGGACATTTCCACGAGTCTCATGAGTGACACCGTTCCGACAACCATGCGCGCGATCGTCCTCACCGGACACGGCGGGCTCGAGCGCCTGGTGCTGCACGAGGACTGGCCGGTGCCGGCGCCCGGCCCGCGAGAGGTGCTGATCCGGGTCGCCGCCTGCGGGCTCAACAACACCGATGTCAACACCCGCTCGGGCTGGTACTCGAAGGGTGTCTCGGAGGGCACCACCGGTGGCGCCTACGACGATGTCGGCGAAGAGGATCCGACCTGGGGCGGCGCGCCGATCACCTTCCCGCGCATCCAGGGGGCCGATGTCTGCGGCACCGTCGTCGCCGTCGGCGCCGAGGCCGACCGCGCGCTCCTCGGTCGGCGGGTCATCACCGACAACTGGTTGCGCGACTGGGACGAGCCGACGAACCGCGACGGGGTCGGCTACTTCGGCTCCGAACGCGACGGCGGCTTCGCCGAGTACACCACGATCGACCACCGCAACGTCGGCCCCGTCGACTCCCCGCTCACCGACGCCGAGCTCGCGACCTTCTCGTGCTCCTACACGACGGCCGAAGGCATGCTCGCACGGGCTCGCGTCGGCGAGGCCGACACCGTGCTCGTCACCGGCGCCTCGGGCGGCGTCGGCTCGGCGCTGGTGCAGCTCGCCAAGCGTCGCGGCGCGAGCGTCGTCGGGCTCGCCTCGGAGGCGAAGCACGCCTCGCTCGCGCCCCTCGGTGCCGACGCGCTGCTGCCGCGGGAGCCGGCTGATCTGAAGAAGGCGCTCCGCGAGGCGATCGGGCGCGACTCGGTGAGCGTGGTCGCCGACATCGTCGGCGGTCCGGCGTTCGGCGCCCTCGTCGACGCGCTCGCGCGCGGTGGGCGCTACACCTGCTCCGGGGCGATCGCGGGGCCTCTGGTCGAGCTCGACCTCCGCACCTTCTACCTTCGCGACCTCACCTTCACCGGTTCCACCGTCGTCGCCCCGCACGTCTTCCCCGATCTGGTCGGCTACATCGAGCGCGGCGAGATCCGCCCGCTCCTCGCCGCCAGCTGGCCGCTCGCCGAGCTCCGCGCGGCCCAGCGGGCCTTCATCGACAAGCGCCACGTCGGGAACATCGCCGTGACCATGGACGGTGCGGGCTGATCGACAGCGCGCCTTGAAGATCACCCGGCTCGGTCCGTACCCGATCGGTCCGACGAGCCACGACACCCGCCCGAGATGAAGATCACCCGCATCACCGTCTTCCAGCGCGACCTGCCGCTGAAAGACCCTTACTGGCTCTCCGGCGGGCGGCTGAAGTTCGAGCGCCTCGACGCGACCTTCGTCCGCCTCGACACCGATGCCGGTCTGGTCGGTTGGGGCGAGGGCACGCCGTGGGGTCATACCTACGTGCCCGCTCACGGACCGGGCATCCGCTCGGGGCTCGAGACGCTCGCCCCGGCGATTCTCGGCCAGGATCCACGCAAGGTCGAGCTGCTCGAGCGCGCGATGGACCGCTGCCTGCCGGGCCATCTCTACGCCAAGCAGCCAGTCGACATGGCCTGCTGGGACCTCATGGGCAAGGCCTTCGAGCTGCCGATCGCGGACCTCCTCGGCGGCAAGCGGGAGACGGGCACACCGGCGGCCTCGTCGGTCTCCTCGGGAGAGCCCGACGACATGGCGGGCATCATCGCGGCCTACCGCGCACGCGGCTACGTGGCCCACTCGGCCAAGGTCGGCGGCAGCGACACCGATCGGGACATCGAACGCATCCGTCAGCTAGAGTCGATCCGCCGCCCGGGCGAGATCATCCTCTACGATGTCAACCGCGCCTGGACGCGGCGCGAGGCGGCGATCGTCATGAACGCGGTCGCCGAGCTCGGTGTCACCTTCGAGCAACCCGCCGAAACGCTCGACGACATCGCCGCGATCCGCCGCGTCACGAGCTCGCCGATCAGCGTCGACGAATCGCTCGTGACGCTGCAGGACGCCACCCGCATCGCGCGCGAGGGCATCGCGGATGTCTTCGGGCTGAAGCTCAACCGTGTCGGCGGGCTGACCAAGGCGCGGCGGATACGCGACCTCGCCGTGGCTCACGGCATCCAGCTGTTCGTCATGGCGACCGGTGGCTCGGTACTGGCCGATACCGAGGCGGCGCACCTGGCTCAGTCCGTCCCGGAGGAGTTCATCCGAGCCTGCTGGTCCTGCCAGGACATGCTGAGCGTCGACCTCGCGCCCGGCCGTGGCCCGCGCTGCACGGCCGGTCACATCACCATCGGCGAGACGCCCGGCCTCGGCGTCGAGCCCGACGAGCGCCTGCTCGGCGAGCCGGTCGCGGTGTACGGGGGCTGAGCGATGAACGGCGTGCGCACCCGGCCCGACGAGCGATCGACCCCGGAGGACTACCCATGAGCCAACAGCGATGGATCGAGCGCGCCCGGGCGGTTCTGCCCGCGGGCGGCTTCGGCAACTTCGATCCGGGTATCGTCGTCCGTGACGGCTCGGGATCGCGCGTGCGCGACGAGGACGGCAAGGAATACGTCGACTACCTGATCGGCTCGGGTCCGATGCTGCTCGGCCACGGTCACCCCGAAGTGCTCGACGCCGTGCACGAGCAGATCGCCAAGGGCATGACCTTCTTCGCCAACAACGCCGCCGGCATCGAGCTGGCCGAGGCGATCGTGCAGGCGGTCCCTTGTGCCGAGCGGGTGCGCTACGTCGCCTCCGGAGGCGAGGCGGACATGTACGCCCTGCGCCTGGCGCGCGCGTTCACCGGACGCGAGAAGATTCTGAAATTCGAAGGCGGCTATCACGGCATGTCGGCCGAGGCGCAGATGAGTCTCGCCCCCGAGCGGCTGGCGAACTTCCCGCAGGCGGTGCCCGACAGCGCGGGGATTCCCGAGAGCGTGCGCGAGGGGGTGCTGGTCGCCCCGTTCAACGACATCGAGAGCGTGCGGGCACTGCTCGACGAGCACGAGCGGGAGATCGCCGCCGTCATCGTCGAGCCGCTACAGCGCGTGGTCCCACCCCTGCCCGGTTTTCTCGCCGCCCTTCGCGAGGAGTGCACCCGGCGCTCGATCGTGTTGATCTTCGACGAGATCGTCACCGGCTTCCGGCTCGCCTACGGCGGCGCGCAGGAAGCCTACGGGGTGGTGCCCGATCTCTGCACGCTCGGCAAGGTCATCGGCGGCGGCTTCCCACTCGCGGCGACCGTCGGGCGCGAGGACATCATGGCGCACTTCGACAAGGCGCGGGTCGGCGGCGAGGGCTTCCTGATGCAGCTCGGCACGCTCTCGGGCAACCCCGTGGCCGCCGTCGCCGGGCTGAAGACGATGGAGGTCCTGCGTCGGGAGGGGAGCTACGAGCGGCTGCACTCGACCGGGGAGCGGCTGATGAGGCTGCTGCGCGAGGCGCTGGCTCCGACCGGGATCGCCCACCGGATCGTCGGCGAGCCGGCGCTGTTCGACGTGGTGTTCACCGACACCACGGTGCGCGACTACCGGAGCTGGCTCTCCGGCGACAAGGCACTGAACGCGACCTTCAACGCCCACCTTCGCGAACACGGAATCCTCAAGTCCCCGGCCAAGCTCTATCCGAGCCTCGCGATCGACGACGACGACCTCGCGCTCACCGAGCGAGCGCTGAGGGCGGCCGCGAGAGCGTTGGCGCCCTGAGTGGTCCGCGCCGCCTCGCCCACGGGTCGGCGGTCGGCACCAGGGCCGTCGACACGACCTCGCCCGGCGGGGGCGAGCGCGAGCGGCGACCCTCTCAGGGCCGGACGGTGTCGTCGTCGCCCGGGAGCGGCGGGTCGCCCGCGCCCTGCACCGACTGGTCGATATCGATGATGTTGCCGGTCATCAGCCCCGAGCTCGACGAGAGACAGTAGGCGATCGCGTTGGCAACTTCCCAAGGCTGCACGAGGCGTCCGAGCGGGCGCGTGGGAGCGGCGAGCTCGAGCCAGTTCTCGGGCATGCCGTCCTGCTCGATCTGGGTGCGGTGCTCGGAGTCGGTCTCCATCCAGCCGGGGTTCACCTGGTTGACCCGGATGCCGTGCCGCATGAGCCCGAAGGCGAGATTGCGCGTCATGATCGCGAGCCCGCCCTTGGAGACCGCATAGGCACCGAGCTTGGTCTGCCCCCCGTGGCCGCTGGTCGAGCCGACGTTGACGATCGAGCCGCCGCGGCCCTCGGCGATCATCCGCCGCGCCGCCGCCCGGATCGTGAAGTACGGCGCCTGCAGGTTGATCCGCATCATTCGCTCGAAGTGCTCGGGCGTGTCCTCGAACAGCGTCGCGCGGGTGGTCAGCGCGGCGACGTTGACCAGGGCGTCGACGCGACCGAAATGCTCGACGCAGGCCGCGACGACACGCTCGGGCGCGCCGTCGTCCGCCGCGTCGGCGTGAACGAAGCGGGACGGCGTGCCGAGCGCCTCGAGCTCCGCGGCGAGTGCCTCGCCGAGCGCCACCGAGCGACCGCTCAGCAGCAGGCCCTCGGCGCCGTCGGCGACGAGCTTGCGGGCGACGGCCTCGCCGAGCCCCTGAGTGCCGCCATTGACGAGAACGATGCCCGGCACACCGGCCCGTGGCTCAGTGAGCTCCACGATCGACCCCCCTCATGCCCATCCTCCGTCGACGATGAAATTCTGTGCGGTACACATGGCGGCGGCGTCCGAGGCGAGAAACAGCGCCATGCTCGCGATGTGGTCCGGCAGCAGCGGATCGGGCAGGCACTGACTGCGCGCGATCAGCTCGCGGGCCTCGTCGTCGACCCACAGCCGTTTCTGCTTCTCGGTCATGACCCATCCCGGCACCAGCGTGTTGACGCGAATGCGGTGCGGTCCGAGATCTCTCGCGAGGCCGCGTGTCATGCCGTGCACCGCCGCCTTGCAGGCGGCGTAGACGGGATAGCCACCAGTGGCGATCATCCAGCCGAAGGAGCCGATGTTGACGATCGAACCGCTTCCGCGTTCGATCATCATCGGCGCGACGCTCTGCGCGGCGAAGAGCTGGTGCTTGAGGTTGACCGCGACGAGCTCGTCGAAACGGTCGGGGGTGAGGTCCTCCAGCGGATGGCGAACGTCGTCGGCGGCGTTGTTGATCAGGACCGTCACCGGCCCCTGATTCGCCGCCGCCGATTCGATCGCCGATCGATACGCCTCGAGGTCGGTGAGGTCGCAGCGATGGAAGGCCACGTCGTGCCCTTCGTCGGCGAGCCGTCTGCGCAGCGCGTCGCCCTCGCTCGCCGCGACGTCGACGAACGCGACCCTCGCGCCCTGCCGCGCGAAGCGCTCGACGAGGACCGACCCGATCCCCGTCGCCCCTCCCGAGAGGAACACGGATGCGTTCTCGAGATCCGGGTACGCCGCCTCCTTCATGCTCGCGCCATCGGCACCATGCTCGCGCCGCCTGTGCTCAGTTCACGCAGGAATCGATGTTCTCGTTGTCGCAGACATCGAGCCCGGTGTAGATCGGATCCTCGACCTCCTTGCCCTCGACGATGTCCTTGAGGATGTACATCGCCTGGTGGCCCATCTCGAACGGGCGTTGCCCGACGAGGCCGTTGCCGAGACCGTCCCTGGTCTGCTCGAGCTGCATCGGCAGCGTGTCGGCGACGACGATGGTCAGGTCCCCGGAGGCCATCTTGTCCTTGTACGGCTCGGCGGCCTGACGGTAGGCGTTGTCGTACCACTGGGTGAAGGCGCCGGTGGAGAGGAAGGCGGTCAGGTCGGGGTTCGCCGCGAGGATGTCCGTCATGCCCTGCACCGCCTTGTTGCCGTCGTCGTCGGTGATCAGCGGGCAGCCGGAGACTTCGCTCCATCCCCCTTGACCGTCGAGCGTCTCGCCCGGAGGTGCTCCCGTGTCCTCGCCCGCCAGCGCGTCGCGCGCGCCCTTGAGACGCTCGTTGTGATTGGCCGCGGCCGCCCCTCCGGTCTGCAGGCAGATCGTACCGCCCTCGGAGTGTCGTGCCTTGACGAGCTCGGCGAGGTTCTTGCCGATGTCGTAGTTGTAGGTACCGACGTAAGTGGTGCGCAGCCCCTTGTCCTCCTCGAGCAGGTCCGAGTCCCAGGTCATGACCGGGATGCCGGCGTCCGCCGCCACCTTCAGCGCCTTCGCCATCGCCGGAGCGTTCGACGGGGCGACGGCGATGCCGTCGACACCCTTGGCGATCAGATCCTGGACGATCTGGATCTGCTCCATCTCGGTGTGCTCGCCCGGCCCGATGTACTCGCAGGTGACATCGTCGAGCTCCTCCTGCGCCTTCATGCAGCCGTCGCGGGCGAGGTCGAAGAACGGGTTGTTCATCGCCTTGGGCACCAGCGCGAACGTGTACTCCGCCGAGGCGATCGTCGGGGCGAGCAGCGCGGCGAGGGCCACCGGAACCAGATGCGTCTTCATGATCTCTCCGTGTCTGTTGAACGTGTCTGTTGAACGTGTCTGTTGAACGTGTCTATCGGACGTGTCGAACGGTTGTCGAACGAATGACGGTCATCGGCCGCCACGGTTGCGGATCTGCTCCAGCAGCACCGCGAGGATCAGGAACAGACCGACGAAGAACTGCTGCCAGAGCGCGTCGATGCCCGCCAGCAGCAGCGAATTGCGGATCAGCTCCATCAGCGCCGCGCCGATCGGCGCGCCGAAGGCGTACACCACGCCGCCCATGAGGTTCGCGCCACCGATCACCGAGGCGGCGATCACGTTGAGCTCGTAGGTCTGACCGAGCCCGTTGGTCACCGAACCGAACCAGCCGACCATCAGGAAGGCGGCGAGCCCGGCGCAGAGCGAACAGACCACGTAGACCGACACCGTGATCCGTTCGACCGGAATGCCCGCGAGCTTCGCCGCGTGCGCGTTGCCCCCGATGGCGATGACCCAGCGCCCCCAGGTGGAATAGCGCCACACCCACCAGAAGACGAGCGTGAGGAACAGCATGACCCAGACCGGGTTCGGTACGCCGAACACGCTCTCGCCACCGATGCGCTCGAACAGGTCCTGATCGGGTCCGAACTGGTAGACCATCTTGTTGTTGGAGACGACCATCGCGATCGAGCGCGCGATCGCGAGCATGCCGAGAGTCACGACGAAGGGCGCCATCCGAAGATAGGCGATGAGGATGCCGTTGATCAGGCCCACGGCGGCGGCGGTCGCCATGCAGGCGAGAAAGCCCGGGACGATGCCGAAGCCGGCCTGCATCACCAGCCCAGTGACGATCCCGCTCAGCCCCATCAGGGAGCCGACCGAGAGGTCGATCCCGGCGGTGCAGATCACCGCCGACATACCGAGCGCCATGATCCCGAAGAAGGCGAAGTTGCGGGTGATGTTGAAGAAGTTCCGCTCGGTCAGGAAGACATCGGAGACGAGCGACATGACGATCCCGATCGCGATGATCGCGATGAACACCCAGAACGGTTGCGTCCGCAAGGCGCTCTGCCAGCCGCTCATCTCCTGGCGGGAGGTGACGCTCTCGTCGATCTCCGCGTGCGATCGCGGCGGCGCTTGGGCCGTCTCCCGGTGCACCTCCTGGGGTGTGCGTGATGGGTCGCTCATGCCGCTTCGATCGCTCCGGTGATCAGACCCGTGATCTCCTCGGGACTGGTGTCGCCGATGCGCTTGTCGGCCACCTTGATGCCGCGACGCAGCACCGCGACGCGATCGCACACCTCGAACACGTCCGGCATCCGATGGGAGACGAGGACGACGGCGTGACCGGTATCCTTCAAGCGCTTGATCAGCGCGAGCACCTCGGCCACCTGCCGCACCGAGATCGCCGCCGTCGGCTCGTCCATCAGCACGAGCTTGGGATCGGAGAGCCGGGTGCGGGCGATCGCCACCGCCTGACGCTGCCCGCCGGACATCTGCCGGACGAGATCGCGCGGACGGGTCTCGGACTTGAGCTCGGAGAACAGCGCGCCGGCGCGCTCGAACATCGTGGCGTGGTCGAGGTAGCGGAACGGCCCGATGCGCTTCTTGAGCTCGCGGCCGAGGAAGACGTTGGCCCCGGCGGTGAGGTTGTCGCAGAGCGCGAGATCCTGATAGACGATCTCGATACCGGAGTCGCGCGCGTCGAGGGGTTTGCTGAACTCGACCTTCCGCCCCTCGATGCGGATCGCGCCCTTGGTCGGCGGGAAGTTCCCCGCGATGATCTTCATCAGCGTGGACTTGCCGGCGCCGTTGTCACCCATCAGCCCGACCGCCTCGCCCTCGCCGACGACGAGGTTCACCCCCTGCAGGGCGTGGATCGCCCCGAAGCTCTTGGTGATCGCGTCGAGCTCCATCAGCGCCATCGGCGGCCTTCTCTCCGTGATCGCCGACCGTCCGATCGCCGGCGCGCCCGGCACCGACGTGAACGCTCGGCCACCTCCGGACGCGCGGACCGGATCCGCTTCGACGTGCCACGCCCGACGGCGATGAACAGGCAACTCATGTGACCGACTATCACAGAACCCTTCCGGCGTCGTCAACACCATGACGCGCTCGGGCGTCCCGCCCCACACCGGACGAGGGCGGCGCCCCGCCCGAGGACCGACGCCGGGGTGCCCCTCTCAGGCACGAGCCCACGGCGGCGAACGGTGCCGGCTCCCCCGCCGCGAGCGCTCCACGACGATCACCGATCCCACGTCGCGTAGGGCTTCCTCGAGAGCGCGGCGTTGAAGTAGCGCGGGTCGTGCGTGACCTCCTCGCCGATCCAGTGCGGGCGGGCGATGCTCTGCGCTTCGGACTCGAGCTCCACTTCCGCGACCACCAGCCCGGCGTTGTCGCCGAGGAACTCGTCCACCTCCCAGCTCAATCCGGCGAACTCGATCACGTGACGCCGCTTCTCGACGATCGAGCCCTCGCAGATATCCAGCAAGGCCCTCGCGTCACCGACCGGGATCGCGTACTCGAACTCCGCGCGCGTCGCGCCGGCGGTCACGCCCTTGATCGTCAGCGCTCCGGCATCGGCCGCGAGGCGAACCCGGACCGTGCGGTGCTTGTCATGGCTCAGGTAGCCCTGACGGAGGTGCACCGATTCAGCGGCGCGCCACGCCGTGCCCGAGACGAGAAACTTACGTTCGATCTCGATACCCATGCTCGACGGCTCCGCGTAGGTCGACGACAGGATACCGTCTGGGCGCGCCCTGCCGCTCGAGCCGAACGTGTACATCCGCCGCCGGGTCCGCCATCATTTCCGCCTCGGCACGAGTCGTCCGCACCCGATCGCGACGCGACGCCGTCGCACCCGAGAGCCGTTCGGGCATCGGGCGCGCCCGCTCACCACCTCCGAACCTCCGAATCGAATCCGCAGGGTCAACATCATGCTCAAGGTCGGTCTTCTCGGCGCAGGCCGAATCGGTCAGGTCCACGCCGTCAACATCGCCGGGCACCCCGGCAGCACTCTTGCCGCCGTCTCGGACATCAACGCACCCGCCGCCGAGGCGCTGGCGAATCGGTTCGGCGCGAGCGTGCGCGCCACGGCGGCGATCATCGACGACGACTCGATCGACGCGGTGCTCATCGCCACCTCCACCGACACGCACTCGGACCTGATCGAGGCGGCCACCGCCGCCGGCAAGGCGGTGTTCTGCGAGAAACCGGTCGATCTCGACCTCGCCCGCGCCCGGCTGTGCCTCGAGCGAGCCGAGGCCACCGGCCGCCCGGTCATGATCGGCTTCAACCGCCGGTTCGACACGAGCTTCTCGGCCCTCAAGAGCGCGTTCGAGGCGGGCGAGATCGGCAAGGGGGAGCTGCTCTCGATCACCTCCTTCGATCCCGCCCCTCCCCCTCTCGCCTACGTCGAGGTCTCCGGGGGTCTGTTCCGCGACATGACCATCCACGACTTCGACATCGCCCAGTGGCTCATGGGCGGCCCCCCTCTGACGGTGAGCGCCAAGGGGTCCTCGCTCGTCGACGCGGGGATCGGCAAGGCCGGCGATGTCGATACCGCCGTCGTCACGCTGACCTACGCGAGCGGCGCCATCGCCGTCATCCGCAACTCCCGCCGCGCCGCCTACGGTTACGATCAGCGCATCGAGCTCCTCGGCTCCGACGGTCTCCTGCAGGTCGAGAACGTGCTCGAGCACAGCGTCCGGAAGTCGAGCGCGGCCGGCGTCACGGGCGCCAAGCCCACCTACTTCTTCCTCGAGCGCTACATGCCGGCGTACGCCGCCATCTGGTCGGCCTTCGTCGAGGCGATCGACGGTGGCGGCCCCGTGCCGACGACGCTCGCCGACGGCGTCGCGGCGCTGGCCGTGGCCGAGGCCGCCACCGAGTCGGTCCGCAGCGGGCGCACGGTGGAGCTCTGAGATGAAGACGCTGGACCTGATCACCATCGGGCGCTCGAGCGTGGACCTCTACGGGGCGCAGATCGGCGGGCGGCTCGAGGACATGGGCTCGTTCGAGAAGTACATCGGCGGGAGCCCGACCAACATCGCCTGCGGCACGGCTCGACTCGGGCTGCGCTCGGCGGTCATCACCGGCGTCGGTGACGAGCACATGGGTCGGTTCGTGCTCGAGCAGCTCGCGCGCGAAGGGGTCGACACGCGCGGCGTCAAGATCGACCCCGAGCGCCTCACCGCGCTGGTGCTCCTCGGCATCCGCGACGAGGAGCGCTTTCCGCTGATCTTCTACCGCGAGAACTGCGCCGACATGGGACTCTCGGAGGACGACATCGACCCGGCGCTGATCGGCGAGGCCCGGGCGCTCGTGGCGACCGGCACCCACCTCAGTCACCCGCGCACCGAGGCGGCGGTGCTGCGGGCGCTCGCGATCGCGCGCGAGCACGGCCTGCGCACCGCGCTCGACATCGACTATCGCCCGAACCTCTGGGGCGTGGCCGGTCACGGCGAGGGGGAGAGTCGCTACGTCGAGAGTGAGGCGGTAACCGCCCGGCTGCAGTCGAACCTGCGCCGCTTCGACCTGATCGTCGGTACCGAGGAGGAATTCCACATCGCCGGCGGCAGCACCGATACGCTCGAGGCGCTGCGCGCCGTGCGGGAAGTTTCGGCCGCCACGCTCGTCTGCAAGCGCGGCGCCGACGGCGCGGTGGCGTTCACCGGCGACGTTCCCGAGCGCCTCGACGACGGGCAGAGCGGAGCGGGCTTTCCGATCGAGGTCTTCAACGTGCTCGGTGCGGGCGACGGCTTCATGTCGGGGCTGTTAAAGGGCTGGCTCGAGGATGCGGACTGGCCGACGGCGCTCGAGTACGCCAACGCCTGCGGCGCCTTCGCCGTCTCGCGGCACGGTTGCACGCCGGCCTATCCGAGCCGCGAGGAGCTCGAGTTCTTCCTCGCACGCGGCATCCGGGAGAGATCGCTCCGCCACGATGCCGAGCTCGAGCAGGTGCATTGGGCGACCAATCGCACGCCGGATCGGTCCACGATGCGGGTGTTCGCCTTCGACCATCGGGCGCAGCTCGAGGCGATGGACGGCGCGACGCCCGAGCGGATCGGGCGTTTCAAACGACTGTGCCTCGAGGCGGCGAACGCCGTCGCCGGCGGCAGGCCCGGCTACGGAATCCTCTGCGACGGGCGTCTCGGGCGGGACGCGCTGCACCAGGCGGCCGATCACGATCTCTGGATCGGGCGACCGGTGGAATGGCCCGGCTCGCGTCCGTTGACGCTCGAACCCGAGCTCGGCCCCGACGGCGGGGGCCTGATCGAATGGCCGCGCGATCACGTCGTCAAGTGCCTGTGCTTCGCGCACCCCGACGACAGCGCCGAGACCTGGGCGGAGCAGGAACGAACCGTCTCGCGGCTCTTCCACGCCGCGCGGCGCAACCGTCTCGAGATGCTGCTGGAGGTGATCCCGTCCAAAGTCGGCGAGGTCGACGAGAGCACGACGGCGACCGTCATCGAGCGCTTCTACTCCATCGGCGTCTACCCCGACTGGTGGAAGCTCGAGCCGTTCACGACGGACGGCGCCTGGCGTGCCGCGATCGATGCCGTCGAGCGTCACGATCGGCGCACGCGCGGCATCGTCGTGCTCGGGCTCGACGCGCCCGAGGCGGAGCTCACGGCCGCCTTCGAGCGTGCCGCGCGCTTCCCTCTGGTCAAGGGCTTCGCCGTGGGTCGGACGATCTTCGGGCAAGTCGCGCGGGACTGGCTGCTCGAGAGGATCGACGACCGTGAAGCGGTGGCGACGATGGAGGGAAACTTCGCGCGGCTCTGCGCCGTCTGGGACGCCGCCCGCCGAGAGGCGACCGGGCAGTCCGAGCTCGCGACGGAGGATCGCACATGAGACACCCGATCCGATTCGGCACCGCGCATGCGCTGGTACCGAGGTTCCGCCACCGATCGGGGCGATCGCGATGAGCGCGCTGCTCCGAAAGCCGTTCGGCACCCACGGCAAGGTCCACGATATCACCCCGTCGGCAGCGGGATGGCGC
>Ga0114952_1002172_pt1 | contig 15467 bp, 9 predicted proteins | sample SidtaG_2_FD_87303 | JGI IMG/M metagenome (GOLD analysis project Ga0114952, IMG submission 87303) | Marine algal microbial communities from Sidmouth, United Kingdom - Sidmouth_Asex2 metaG | ecosystem: Host-associated > Algae > Red algae > Unclassified | place: Sidmouth, United Kingdom | collected...
ATAAATTGTTCCATAATGCGCCGTAATTTTTTCTTCTAAAGAACTCAAAAAATCGTTGCATAGCCATAGCTACGGAACTATTTTTTGTGTTTTTTAGAAGGGAAAAGAACAAGCATAATGGGGTAAGTTATTTATTTTCTTTCACTTAGTAAAATAATTGCTTTTAATAAATGGCAAACATCCTTCTTATTACTACCGGACTGACAGGCGTGCTTTATGCCGGTTTTGAAGTCATGTCAAGACTCGAAAATGCTGGGCACCACCTCACGTATGCCTGTCCGCATGAATGTAGAGCAGAGGTGGAAGCGCAGGGATTTGCCTACGAACAATTACCTAAAGTCTTACTCCGGGCAATTGACCGAACGCCTAATTTTTCGCAGCGTTGGAGGCGAATTTTGTACCGCTTTACGCATATCAAACAACACAGAGAAGAAGCACTTGCCGACCTCAAAATTGATAAATTTACTGCCACGCTTCAGCGGCTTCAACCCGATTTAATCTTGATTGATGTCGAATTGCACGAATATATTATTTCGAGCAGATCGCTTGATTATCAAGTAGTTTTGCTATCTCAATGGTTTACAATGTGGGAAGCAGAAGGCGTACCGCCGCTACAAAGTGACCTCATTCCTAACGAAAATAATAAAACCGCTATTCGACGGCTTTGGCAACAAAACCGCCGCGATCGACGCAGCATGATTTGGCGGCAAAAAATCCTTAGTTTTTTTACAGATAGAGGCAGTATACTCACTATGTATGCCCGTCAAGTGGGCTTTCCGATGCAGGAATTGCTGCCTTATCAGTGGCCCGCGCCTTTTGCTTATCGCACTTTGCCCGTATTGAGCATGACGGCTTGGGAATTGGAATTTCCGCATACGCCGCGACCAAATTTACATTATATAGGTCCGATGGTTTACGCTGAGCGAAAAGATACACGAACAAAACAATACACGAAGGAACGTCTTCAGCAGATTTTTGAAGAAAAAAAAGAAAACGGACACGCCCTTATTTATTGTTCTTTCACAACGATGCGAGCGAGTGATAATACCTTTGCACAAAAAATTATTGAGGCAGTTACGGTACATCCTGACTGGATTTTAATTATGGGACATGGCGGTATTTCTGAGGGTGATATTTTGAGTGATATGCCTAAGAACATACACATATTCGACTGGATACCACAACTTTATGCACTTCAACATGCGGATTGCTCCATCAATCACGGTGGCATTCATACGATCAATGAATGTATCCATTTTCGTGTGCCAATGCTTGTTTATTCTGGTCAAAAAAGCGATCAAGACGCTTGTGCGGCACGAATTGCCTATCATCAAGTCGGCATTATGGCAGATAAAAATAAAGATAATGTGTCTACCATTCGTCGGAACATTGAAACTGTGCTTTCTAATGAAATATTTACAAAGAACTTGGCTACCATTCACGAGAAATATCATACACTAAAGCAAAATAAAACACTGGAATGCTTAATAAAAAATTTCATTCAGTCGAAACAAAAATAAGTTAACATTGTTCGGTTATCCGAATATAATATTACTTATGTTTTGAATCTGTATAAACCGATTTTCATCCCCAAGTTAATAGTGTCGGATGAACTTGAGTGAAATTTATTCGAGTACGAGGCGAAGGCTATTCGGCATAGCCATAGCTACGGCGGATGTTCTTCAACAGCCTGTCCCGTAACTTGATTCGGGAAAGCAATCGGAGAAATTTCGCCAAATTACCCTACAGTATAAACTTGAATGAAGACGAAAAAAATAATATAGCCGTCTGAATTGTTCTTTTTCTTATATGTTTTACTAAACACGTGGAAAACACCGAGAAAACAGATAGAAAACCAATGCACCTAACCATGAAGATAAAAAAGAATAAAACGCTCTTGCTTTCGGCTAGTGATGTTCAGGAAATTATCTTGAATGAAGGGCTGGATCAAGTAATGGACGCGCTTATTGAGCGACTTGAAAAGGCGATACAAAATTACAGTGCTGAGGAGATAGACATTCCAATGCGTTCGGGCTTTAATTACGAAAATCCCGTCACCGGGCTTATCGAATGGATGCCACTTTATCACAAAGGAAATGATGTAATGATGAAGGTTGTAGGCTACCACCCCGACAATCCTTCTGAAAGAAGTTTGCCAACTATAATATCTTCAATTTCAGCATATTGTACAAAGACGGGCCATTTAAAAGGCATCATTGACGGTGTACTGCCAACAGCTTTGCGGACAGGTGCATCATCGGCGGTGATCAGTAGAATTTTAGCAAAAAAAGAGGCGAAAATATTAGGTTTAATTGGTTGCGGGGCGCAAGCGATAACACAATTGCATGCGCTGTCACGAGTATTTGATTTTGAAAAAATACTAGTTTATGATACGGATAAATCTGCGCTAAATTCATTTGCACAAAGATCTGCTGTACTAAATTTGAATATACCAATTGAAGCCACTGAAATTAAGGAAATTGTTGGTCATGCTGATATTTTGTGCACGGCTACTTCCGTAGATGTGGGAGCAGGTCCGCTATTCAATGGCATTGAATCGCAAGCGCATTTACACATCAATGCAGTTGGAGCAGATTTTCCCGGAAAAGTTGAAATTCCTTTGTCATTTTTAGAAAAAAACTTCGTTTGTCCTGACTTCAAGTTGCAAGCATTGATTGAGGGCGAATGCCAACAATTAGATGAAAAAAATATAGGGTCGGAATGGATGGAAGTCATTCAAAATCAGCAAGATTACATCAAATATCGCAACGAAAAAACGGTCTTTGATTCTACGGGTTGGGCTTTGGAAGATTGGGTGGCTATGGAGCTATTCATGGAGTACGCCGTCAAACTCGGTTTGGGAACAGAAGTGGAACTTGAGAGCATCTCCGAAGATCCCAAAAACCCTTATGAATTTATGCGTGAAATGCCTGTGGAAACATTGGTTTTAAGAGAAATCGAATATTTAAAGAAATAGTGAAAATGCAAACAAAGAAAACCATTATTCAGCTAAAAGTTATTCCAATTATTTGTACAATTTTATGTATTTCAAATTTATTGAATGCGCAAAATCTTGCAGGTGAAGTATTTGATGAATATCGAATACCATTAATAGGTGTTTATGTTGAGAACATTAATTCGGAACATCCTCACCATACGCACACGCGCGAATTTGGCGATTTCATCCTTGAAGATGTTCACGCAGGCGATACCATTCAAGTGACATTTTTTGGTTTTGAAAATCAGTTTATTATCATTGAAAATCCTGAAAATGAATTGATTATAACGCTAAAAGAAAAAACATTTGACTTGGATGAAATCGTTGTTGGACAAGATATTAAATCCATTAATTTCATTACTGACATCGACATAAAAACCAATCCCGTACAATCTTCGCAGGAAATTCTTCGCAAAGTACCCGGACTTTTTATCGGACAACATGCCGGAGGCGGCAAAGCAGAACAAATTTTCCTGCGCGGATTTGATATTGACCATGGAACGGACATTGCAATTTCGGTCAGTGGAATGCCTGTAAATATGGTCTCACACGCACACGGACAAGGCTATGCAGACCTTCATTTTGTGACACCCGAAGTGATAGAAAGTATTGATTTTGGGAAAGGACCGTATTACACAGATAAAGGTAATTTTGCGACAGCAGGTTATGTCGATTTTGAATTAAAAGAACGCTTGAAAAGCAATATGTTTAGTATAGAAGCCGGACGGTTTAACACCTTCCGAAATGTTGCTTCATTTAATTTATTACAAACCGAAAAACACAACGCTTACGCTGCCGCAGAATACTTGATTACGGATGGCCCGTTTGAATCTTCGCAAAATTTTAGCCGCCTAAATATGATGGCAAAATATACTGGAAGATTAGAAAAACTGGATAAAATCTCTGTCTTGCTGTCGCATTTTACGAGTCGTTGGGATGCTTCAGGGCAGATACCAGAACGAGTCGTTGATACTGGTCAAATTAGTCGATTTGGTGCAATCGATGACACAGAAGGTGGATATACCGGACGAACAAATATTGCGCTTGATTTCACAAAAAGTATTGATAGTAATACTTTTATAAAAAATAATTTTTATTATTCGTTATATGATTTTGAACTCTATTCCAATTTTACGTTCTTCTTAAATGACCCTATAAACGGCGACCAAATCAGGCAGAAAGAAGACCGACAAATCTTTGGTATTGATACAGAGTGGAATCGTATTACCAACTTTGATAATTCGGAATTGCTCTTTCAAGTGGGTATGGGAGTGCGTTATGATGATATCAATGGTAATGAACTTTCGCGGACACTTAATCGTAAAACAACCCTGACACAAATTCAATTTGGCGATGTGGATGAGTCCAACATTTTTGCTTATTTGAATGCAGAATACGAAGCAGGAAATTGGTTGATAAATCCGGGACTTCGCCTTGATTATTTCAAATTTAATTATACTGATAAACTTAACCCTACTTATAAAAGTGAGTCGCAATCTACCGTCTTTCCAAGCCCCAAATTGAACATTGTTTATAGCCCGGATCGTGACGTTCAATTCTTCTTCAAAACAGGTGTTGGCTTTCACTCCAACGATACACGCCTCGTACTCAATCCCGAAGAAGAAGATATACTTCCGGCAGCTTACGGTGCAGATATTGGTACGATTTGGAAACCTATACCTCGAATGGTTGTTAACACTGCCCTGTGGTACTTATTTTTGCAACAGGAATTCGTTTATGTAGGCGATGAAGGCGTCGTCGAACCGAGTGGCAAAACCCGCCGCTTGGGAGTGGATTTTAACTTGCGATACCAGTTTTTAGATTGGCTGTTTGCCGATGCAGATATGACCTACACTTATGCGCGAAGTATCGAAGAAGAAGTTGGTAGTCAATACATTCCGCTCGCACCTATCACGACAGTTACAGGCGGATTGAATATGAAAAAAGACAAATTATACGGTGGTATCAATGTCCGCTATCTCGCGGATAGAGCTGCCAATGAAGACAACTCCATTGTTGCCGAGGGTTATCTTATTACGGACTTAAATATAGGCTATCAATTCAAAAATCTGAGTGTAGGAATAGATGTAGAAAATTTATTTGATGTAGATTGGAACGAAGCCCAATTTGCTACCGAATCCCGTTTATTTAACGAACCCCAACCCATCGAAGAAATACATTTTACACCAGGCACTCCCTTTTATATTAAAGGTAGTGTTAAGTATGAGTTTTGAAAATGTAAAATAATAAATGTAAAATGTCCAATGTAAAAGTAATTGTAGTATGCGAGCAAAATGCTTTATTTTTATTCTTTATAATTAACTGAAAATTAGATGAATATGAGAAAATAGAGCATCAACATAAAAAGTAGTAAATTGTACATTGCAAATAGCTGATTATTAAGAATTTACAAAATTAACGGTACTACTTTTTTAACTGACGCTCTAAAATGTGTTTGTCTCGCGCCACAATTTTTACATTTTAAATTTGATATTTTACATTTTACATCTATATAAAATGGATTTTTCTTGGTCTAAAGAATATACAGATTACCGAAACAGCGTCATCGAATTTGCCAAAAGCGAACTCGATGACAACACCCTCGTGCAGCGCGACCACGAAGGTACATTTCCACAAAATTTGTGGAATAAATGTGGTAAATTTGGCATCTTGGGACTCGCGGCTCCGGCGCATTACGGCGGTACATTTGAAGAGGTAGATTTGATGCGTGCGGCTTATGCCTTGGAGGGTTTGGGGTACGGCTGCCCTGATGTCGGGCTGAATCTCGCGCTCAATGCCCACTTGTGGACAGTGGTGATGACGATTACGATTTTTGGCGATGAAGCGCAAAAGCAAAAATACCTACCCAAGATGTCGTCCGGTGAATGGATTGGCGCACATGCTTTGACCGAAATCAACTCAGGTTCAGACGTTTATGAAATGAAAACCACCGCCCAAAAAGTGGACGGTGGATATATTTTGAACGGTGAAAAACGCTTGGTTACGCTCGCGCCGATTGCGAATGTGGCAGTCGTTTTTGCCAATTCTAAGCCTGAACTCGGAAAATGGGGCGTTTCGGCATTTATAGTAGATGAGACGATGCAAGGCTTTGAACGTCAGCCGATTCAGCAAAAAATGGGCTTGCGTACTGCGCCAATTGGGCGTCTCAAATTTACAGAGTGTTTTGTGCCGGACGAAAACCGACTTGGAAAAGAAGGTGCAGGTTTTAGTATCTGTAATCACTCGCTGGAATATGACCGATGCTGCATCCTCGCCGGCAAATTGGGCGCAATGCAACGCCAACTCGAGCAAAGCATCGAATACGCAAAATCGCGGCAACAATTTGGGCAGCCGATCGGCAAATTTCAGTCAGTTTCCAATCGCATTGCAGATATGAAATTGCGACTCGAAACTTCGCGTCTTTTATTATATAAAATGGCATGGCTCAAAAAAAACGACAAACCCGCAATGCTCGAAGCAGCGATGTTAAAACTACATTTAGGCGAGGCTTATGTAGCCTCCAGCCTTGATGCAATACGCATACATGGCGGCAGCGGATACCTCACCGAACACGAAGTAGAACGCAGTTTACGAGATGCAGTCGGTGGAGTTATTTATGCAGGAACATCTGATATTCAACGAAATATAATTGCAAAATTTTTGGGTTTGTAAACTTAGCGCAACGCCTTCGGCTTGCGTCGCAAACTAACGCAGCGCAAGCCGAAGACATTATGCTATGGAAAAATATGAATATAAAAAAAGGCATACAAAGACGCTACCGGAAATGGACGAAAGAAGCCAAAATACGTTATAAAATCGCTACAAGTTCGTGGCGAAAGTTGCCTGAATTTATCGTCATTGGTACGCAAAAAGGCGGAACGACTTCGCTCTTTGCTTACCTCCGACAACACCCAAATGTGATGATGCCTTGGCTGAAAGAACCGCATTTTTTTAATACGCATTTCGATAAAGGTGTATCTTGGTATAGGCGTTTTTTCCCGTTAAAAAGCAGCCACAAAATCGGTGGGGAAGTCACGCCTTGTTATATGTACCATCCAGCAGTCGCAAAGCGAATTTCGGTACTTTTACCAAATGTAAAATTGATAGTCATGCTGCGCGAACCCATAGATAGAGCCTATTCGGGCTACATCATGGGGCGCGATTACGGATGGGATTCTGCGAAGACATTTGAAGCGGCATTGAAGCAAGAATCAGAGCTTAAAAAGCTGGAAATCAATATTTTAAAAGAAAATTCAAACCATTACAGCGAAGCGCGAGACAAGCTATTTTATACAGAAAGAAGCAAATATTATTCGCAATTAATTGTATGGTTAAAGCATTTCAAACGCGAACAATTTTTATTTATTAAAAGTGAAAATTTCTTTGAAAATCCGAAAAAGGAACTCACAAAAGTATATAATTTCTTAGAAATTAATCATCTTTATCCCACAGATCTAAGACCACGGAATACACGAGCGTATGACGCACTTTCCCCTGAAATTCGTGTGAAATTAGATGTATATTTTCAAGAGGAAAACGAAAAATTAATTGACCTATTAGGAGAAAAGTTTGATTGGAAAATGTAAAACAACTTTGCAAATCGTTCTTCGAGCGACACAGACAGGAATATCTGTGTTACGTATCTAAATCTGCGTTCTATCAAAATGTATTTAATTCAACATAGCATCCTGAATTCCGCCAATCACTATCCCGATAACGAAGCATTTCGGTACAATGATAAAGCACTGACATACAAAGAATTGGTCGAGCAAAGCCACCAACTCGCGCATTTGCTCATCAGCCTCGGTGTGCAACGTGGTGATAGAGTGGGGGTCTATCTCAATCGTTGTTTGGAGACGGCGGTAGCAGTATACGGCATACTTTCGGCTGGTGCGGTATTCGTTCCGCTTGACCCTTATGCGCCGCCTTCGCGCAACCAATTTGTGATTCAAGACTGTGGAATTGAGCATTTAATTAGCAATAAAAGCCAAGAAAAAAATCTGAAAAATACCTTAACAGAAAACTTGAATGTAAAAAGCATCATTTCTCCCTTTGGGGCAGATAGTATCTCCCCCTTTGGAGGGGGCTGGGGGGTGGACTTCGCAACGTTTTGTGCCAACTTAAATACCCGAACATTCACGCAAAAAAATCTCCAAAAATCACTCAGCACAAAACCCCAAATCTGCATCCTTGAAGAAGACCTCGCTTACATTATGTACACTTCCGGCACAACGGGTACACCAAAAGGCATTATGCACACGCACCGCAGCGGACTCGCCTACGCCAAGCTTTCTGCCGACCTATATAATGTACAACCGACAGACCGACTTGGCAATCATGCGGCACTGCATTTTGACATCTCTACGATGGGATATTTTACGATGCCTTACGTCGGTGGCACAACAGTTATCATATCGGATATACATACCAAACTTCCGGCGAGTATGGTGCAATTGATTGAAAAAGAGCGACTTACTATCTGGTATTCAGTGCCGCTTGCATTGATACAATTTTTACAATCAGGTATTGAAGAGCGTGATTTGACGGCACTTAGATGGGTTTTATACGGTGGTGAACCCTTCCCCGCGAAGCACCTTCGCACACTGATGGAGCAATTGCCTAATGCGATTTTTTCTAATGTGTACGGACCTGCCGAGGTCAACCAATGTACGTATTATAATCTACCAAAACCACCGAAAGATGACGAAACGATTCCACTCGGAAAAGTTTGGGGCAATACTGAAATATTGATTTTTGATGAAAATAATAACCCTGCAAAAGTAGGTGAAACAGGCGAATTACTCGTTCGTTCTGCTACCCAAATGAAAGGTTATTGGGACAGGCGAGATCTGACCGAAAAAAGTTTGTATAAACGAGAAAAAATTAATGGTTGTGAGGAGGTTTTTTACCGCACAGGCGACCTCGTGCGCATATGCGACCAAGGCGATCTACATTTTCTCGGACGTAAAGACCGACAAGTAAAAATACGTGGCTATCGTATCGAACTAGACGAAATAGAGGCAACGTTGACCACCCATGAAGCAGTTGATTCCGCAGCCATTTTTGCGATAAAAAACGATGATGAGGCGTATATAAATGCCGTTGTAGTCCTGAAAAAAGACCTCGAAACATCCGATTTAAAGTTGTACCTTAGTGAGTGTTTACCTGCTTATGCAGTACCGTCTAATATCAAATTTATAGACGCAATACCACGTACCACGGCAGGGAAAGTGAATTATAAAATATTGAAAACCAGTTGATTGAAACATAACGTGATGCCTCTGGCTCGCACTTCTCAATCGCAATACACGGGCTGGAAGCACCGAGCTACAACTAAAACATGACAGAGACCATTATACAATACATTAAAAAAGAAATCCTCAATGACCCAAGTACCACCCTGACCGCACAAGACGATTTGCTCGGCAGTGGCTTGGTGGATTCGATGGGTTTTGTGCGAATTATCGCATTTTTGGAAGAAGAATACGACATCACGATACCGCCGACAGATATGGTCATTGAGTATTTTATGAATATCGAAGCCATGAGTAATTACGTGGCGAAGCTGAAAGGATAGAACACGGATTTGACGAATTATATGGATAAAGCGGATTTTTTTATGGAAATTACTTTAAAGTGCCGAGAAACAAACCTATAAGGTTTCTGAAAACCTTATAGGTTTTGGATGACAGAACTCGCCTTGCATTTTCAAAATATAAGGCGAGTTCTCAGCTCAAAAAATCCGCCTTGTCCACTAAATCTGCGTTCCATTTACAAACAAAACATGAACATACTTAAGTCACTTACAGAGAGTCAGTTACTACTTTGGACAGGACAACAAATGCACCCTAATGCGCCCCTTTATAACATGATTTTTACCTTTGAAATATCGGGTAAAATCAATGTAGAAGCCTTCCAAGAAGCCTTTGCCGTATTATGCGTACAATGCGATGCAATGCGTACTATTTTTACAGAAGAGAATGGTGTACCCCAACAGCAGGTTTTACCTTCCATAAAAGACGAATTGACCTATTTAGACTGGTCAAACGATGCGAATAAAGTTGCAAAATTAAAGCAATGGTTGGCTACACATAATACTCAAATTTTCGACCTTTCCAAACGGCTTTTCTACAGCGCACTCCTTAAAATTTCTGACGAAAAATATATTTGGTACCTCAATCAACATCATTTAATTACCGATGGTTTGGCAATTGCGGTGCAGTATCGCGCGATGTCCGAACTTTACCGTCATGTACTTGATAATACGCTCGAAAATGCTACGCCTCTACCGCTTTATTCAAGCTATATTGACTACGAAAGCCAAGCAAAATCAGCCAGTCAACGTGCAACAAATTATTGGAAATCACTATCAGAAAATTTACCGCCCACGCCTCAAATCTACGGTAAAAAACCAAGCAAAAACGCAACTCCGACAGGCTCTCAACGCATCAGTATTGACTTAGGAAAGGAGCGTTCGGCTCAATTACGCACACTCGCGCAAGAACCGGATATCAAGGGCTGGACGCAACATCTTTCACTGTTCAATATCCTGACAACTGTCTTGTTTGCCTGGCTACATCGTGTGTCGGGGCAGTCCCAATTAGCGATTAGTACACCTGTGCACAACCGCCCGACAAGCGATTTTAAAAACACGCCGGGTGCATTTATTGAGCTATTTCCATTGGCTACAAATATTGAAAATGATGATACTTTTGGCGCACTTTTTCAACGACTTAAACTTGAATCACTCAACTTCCTAAAGTATGCTAAAACGGGCATGGCAAGCCCACAACTCAATCGGGGTATCAATGTCGTTCTCAATTACATTCTCGGAACTTATGGCGATTTCGACGGCTTACCTGTCCAAGCAGAATGGCGACATCCGAATCATGCCGATGCAGGTCATCACCTTCGTTTACAAGTGATGGACTTCGACGATTCGGGAGATATTCGCTTGTATTTTGATGCAAATACTGCCGTTTTCTCGAAAGAACAACGAGCGCGAATTTCAAGGCATTTTTTGGCTTTATTAGATGCTTTTATCGCGGATAGAACGCAGTCAATTTTTCAGCCGAGTTTGATTTCCGAAGAGGAAGAAAAAGAAATTATTTTTGATTTTAATACAATGGGAAATCAGATGTCAGACACTTTTGAAGTGTCGGACATCAAACCGCTTTCCACCTTGCAATTATTTGAAAATCAAGTCGAAAATTATTCCGACAATACGATTATTTCTTATAAAAAAGATAATTATACGTATTCGGATTTTAATACAAAAACGAACCAACTCGCGCATTTTCTCCAATCTAAAAACATCACATCGGGCAGTCGCGTAGCGATTTATATGAAGCGTTCTCCTGACCTGCTGATGAGTATTTTTGCTGTATGGAAATGTGGCGCGACATACATACCAATTGCCACGGATTACCCGTCGGAACGGGTACAATATATGCTCGAAGATGCACAGGCAGGTCTGCTGATAACACATCGAAATTTATCGGAAAAATTGAGGACTCAAACGCCGATAGTCAATTTGGATAATGAGCGTGAAAATATCCGACAAAAACCTATCACTTCGCTACAAGTAAATTCGGCTTCGCCTGCCTACATGATGTATACGTCCGGCTCTACGGGCAGGCCAAAAGGCGTGGTGATTTCGCACGAATCATTGAGCAATTATTTGCAATGGGCAAAGGCGAAATACGTCACAATGCCCAATCCGGCTATTCCTTTATTTACATCCGTCGGTTTTGATTTGACGGTAACTTCTTTGTTTTTGCCGTTTATAAGTGATGGTAAATCAATTATTTATGAAGAAAATGAGACGGGTGCAGATTTATCTGTATTAGATGTAATAAAAGAAAATCAAGTTGATATTATCAAATTAACACCTTCTCATTTAGCTTTATTAAAAGGAAAAAAATACGAAAATTCACTTATCAGAACGATGATAGTTGGTGGCGAAGATTTCAAAACGGAGCTTGCCATTTCGATACAAAATTCTTTTTCTTCTGACTTAAAAATTTATAATGAATACGGTCCTACGGAAGCTACGGTAGGTTGTATCGTACAGCAATTTGACCGTGAAAATACACCTCAAAATTCCGTACCGATTGGTGTACCGATTGCGAATGTAGGGGCTTTTGTGTTGGATAATTTCGGAAATACTGTACCGCAAGGTGTGGTCGGCGAATTGTATATTTCGGGCGTAGGTTTGGCGGAAAAATATTGGGAACGTGTGGATTTGACGAATGAAAAATTTACCGAAAAATACGCTACACTCGCACCACGCATGTACCGCACAGGCGACCTCGCACGATTGAATGAAGCAGGTCAACTCGAATATCTCGGCAGAATAGACCAGCAAGTAAAAATCAGCGGACGACGCATCGAACTCGGCGAAATCGAAGCCACGCTCAACGCTCACCCCGACCTCGAAAACTGCGTCGTTATATTCCAAAAACAAGCTAAAAGTGTGACACCGGAAACGCATAATTGTACCCGCTGTGGCTTGCCGGATAATTACCCGACAGCAGAGTTTGATCTGGAGGGTGTGTGCAATATTTGCCGGAGTTTTGAAAATTATAAGGAACGTGCCAAACGCTATTTTAAAACCCCCAACGAACTACAAATACTTTTTGAAAAAGGAAAAGAACGCAAGACCGGAAAATATGATTGCCTTGCGCTTTTGAGTGGTGGCAAAGATAGTACTTATGTCTTAGCGCAATTGGTGAAAATGGGCTTGTCTGTATTGGCATTTACATTGGATAATGGCTATATTTCGGAGCAAGCAAAAGATAATGTACGGCGCGTTGTCAAGGCATTGAGCGTTGACCATATTTTCGGAGAAACGCCCGCAATGAATGAGATTTTTATAGATAGTCTACAACGGCATTGTAATGTGTGTAATGGCTGTTTCAAAACGATTTATACACTTAGCACACAAGTTGCACTTGATGAAGGTATTCCTTTCATTGTCACAGGTTTATCGCGCGGACAGTTTTTTGAAACACGCCTGACAGAAGAACTTTTTTGGAAGGATGATGTGGATATTGAAGGCATTGATAATATCGTCTTAAATGCAAGAAAAGCCTATCACCAAGTCGATGATGCCGTGAAGCGTTTACTGGACACTTCGGTGTTTGATAAAGATGAAACTTTTGAAAAAGTACAGTTTGTCGATTACTATCGCTATACCGATGTGAGCTTGGATGAAATGCTGCGTTATTTGGATGAACGACTCCCGTGGGTGCGCCCTACGGATACGGGACGTTCTACGAATTGTTTGATTAATCAAGTCGGTATTTATGTCCATAAAAAAGAGCAAGGATATAGTAATTATGCTTTCCCGTATAGTTGGGATGTACGTGTAGAACATAAGACGAGAGATGCTTCATTAGAAGAAATTAATGAGAAAATAGACGAACCGGAAGTACTTAGGATAATGGAGGAAATTGGTTACGAAAATGTGACATCAAAATCGCGCTTGGTCGTCTATTTTACTGGAAAAGAAAAAACAACAGGTGAGCTGCGAAATTACCTCGCCAAACATCTCCCCGAATACATGATTCCAACGCATTTTCTACAGATGAATGAGCTGCCCCTGACGTCTAATGGCAAAGTAGACCGTGCTGCCCTGCCGACATTCACAGATGCGTCCGAAATTAACGTAAAATACATTGCTCCATCGAATGAGTTTGAAGAAATCCTGCATGAAATATGGTCAGAAGTGCTTAATATTCAGCAAATTGGAGTAAATGATAATTTCCTAATATTGGGTGGTTCTTCACTTTCAGCGATACGCATTGCGACACGTATGGAGGAGGCATTCGAACTGAAAATTTCGGTCAATAAGGTATTTGAATATTCGACAATCGCAGAATTGGGCGAGTATATTGAAGGGATGATTCTGGAATTATTGGAAGGGGAAGAAGGGTAAATAATAAATGTAAAATGCAAAGGTGTCGATGACATGAAGAAGGTGTATACGGTTGTTTTCAATGAATTGAAAATCAATGATTTACAACGTTTTCACCAATACAAGTTTTACATTTTACATTTATTATTTTACATTTTACATTTCTTTATGCCTGCGCCTTTGGCGTATTAAAATTTATGGGTAAAACAGGTTGCTTAGGGTCTTTGATAGGTCCAAAATTTTCCTCAAATTTACGTATATTGTCTGTGAGGGCATGGAGCAGCCGTTTGGCGTGCTGTGGTGTGAGAATGACGCGAGATTTAACTTTTGCTTGCGGCACATTGGGCATCATACGGATGAAATCCAGCACAAATTCGGAGGGAGAGTGATTGATGAGCGCGAGGTTAGCATATACGCCTTCAGCGATTTCTTCGGGCAACTCTATATTGAGTTGTTTGGGTTGATTTTTCTTTTCTGCCATGGTATTAAGTTGAAGTTGAAGTTGAAGTATAAGTTTAAACTGACTCGAACGGCAAGTCGTAAATTTTCGTTTAGGCTACTAAACTTACACAAAACCCGAACTTGATAATAATTGTTGATTGCAAAGATACATTTTTTAATTGAAATTAATGAATATGGAATATACAAACGACTTTTATATCCAAGAAAATCTCAAACATTGGAATGATCGCGTGAAGTACCATGAAAAGTCTGAATTTTATGATATAGAGCGGTTTAAAATAGGAAAAACATCGTTACAATCTATTGAATTAGAAGGACTTGGAAATGAGGTGGATGGGAAATCTATCTTGCATTTGCAGTGCCATTTTGGACAAGATACACTCTCATGGGCTCGAATGGGTGCAGAGGTGACGGGCGCAGATTTTTCGTTAAAAGCGATTGATTTGGCGTGCAAATTGAATGATGATTTGGGCTTGGATGCAAAGTTTGTATGCTGCAATATTTATGATTTGAAGGAGCATTTGGAGGGGCAGTTTGATATTGTATTTACTTCGTATGGGACGATTGGTTGGTTACCGGATTTGGAGGCTTGGGCGGATATTGTTGGGTATTTTTTGAAGCCGGGTGGTACTTTTTATATGGCGGAATTTCATCCAACGTATTATATGGTGGATTTTGATTCGTTGAAATTGACGTATCCGTATTTCAATCGCGGCGTTTTCTCCGAACCTGTCGAAAATACCTACGCCGACCTCAACGCAAAATTGGACGGTACAGAGTATTTTTGGCAACATCCGATGAGTGATATTATAGGTTCATTGATAGGGCAAGAGCTTGATTTACAAGAATTTAAAGAGTTTGATTTCGCACCTTATAATTGCTTTCCAAATATGGTAGAAGTTGGTGAACGACAGTATCAAATAAAGGATTTTGAAGGGAAATTACCTCTGGTTTTTTCACTTAAAATGAAGAAAAAAGGAAAGGGGACTTCATAATAAATAAGTAGTGGGACAAAAATAGGCTTACAATTTTGACGTGGTTATTTTTTCGATATTTTTTCTTACAAAAACCGCACATAGCCTACGCTAC
>Ga0114952_1002181_pt1 | contig 15413 bp, 11 predicted proteins | sample SidtaG_2_FD_87303 | JGI IMG/M metagenome (GOLD analysis project Ga0114952, IMG submission 87303) | Marine algal microbial communities from Sidmouth, United Kingdom - Sidmouth_Asex2 metaG | ecosystem: Host-associated > Algae > Red algae > Unclassified | place: Sidmouth, United Kingdom | collected...
CGCCTGCCGCTGTCAGGGCATCGGTTTGGCCGTCTAGGGACTGTTCGGAAGTGGAAATGCGAACGTAGCCAAAGATCATTCCCTATCGTGCCAAAAACCTGCCAAAACTCAAGAGGTTTCGGCGGGGGGGGTTGACGCTATGAAACGCAGGCGTTTCCGTAGGGCAGGGCAAGGCGTCAGAATCCACCGTTTCCAGCGCCTCCCGGCGATTTTCGGATTGCGGGCCTTGCACTGCAGCATGGGATCCCGACGTGGCTCTCCGGCGGATGCCGGTGAACCATGAAAGAGGGTTCGGGTCCGAAGCCCCGATGCCGTGCGTTCCGGGCGATGCCCGGTCGCGAAAGATAATCTGAAATTGGCGTTAGCCTTAACAGGTACTTGGTAAATGGAGCCGTAGGGTCTGGCAAAACGCCGCTCAACGGAGAGTGTCCCATGCCCAGTTCGTCCCTCGCCGGTACCATCCGGCTGCTCAGCGTCGGTGTCCTCGCCCTGCTTGCCGGGTGCGTCGCCCTGCAGGAACCCCGCAATCGCGCAGCCGTCACCGAAGGGCAGGGGTATCAGCCTGCCCAGCGCGCCTTCGGCTCCGAACGCCGAGAGGGGGCGGAGGCCGAGTCGAAATTCTTCGCGATGTCCTTGCGCGAGGACATGGACCTGTCGCGATGCCGGGCCAATACGCAGTATGACGGGCTGCCGCTGCTGCAACCGAACCGCGAGGAAGTGGCGATCTCGAAGGGCGATCTGTTGCGGATCGTCGTGCTGGACGACGACCTGCTCTCGGGTGATTTCGAGATCGAGGGAGAGGGGCTGCTCCGGTTGCCGCAGATGCCTGCCTTCACGGCGCATGGGGTGACGACGGAAACGCTGGAGGCACAGGTGCGGCGTGCCCTGGTGACGCACCGGCTCTATCGCAACGAAGGTCCACCGGTCTCGATCAAGATCATCGACCGCGCCCCGGTCCTCGTGCATGTCACGGGGGCGGTCTTCGAGCCGGGCATGGTGGAGATCAACCAGAAATTCGAACAGGAGCGCGATGCCCTGCGCCAGACGGCGAGCGGCGATCTGCCGACGAACCGGACGCTGTCGAAATCGCTGCGTGCGGCGGCCGGTGTGCGGCCCGATGCGGATATCCAGCGGATCGTCATCCGCCGCGAGGGCATCGCCTATCGTGTCGACATGAAGGCGGCGGCGATGGAGCGGCGGTTCTTCGACCCGTACATGATGGCCGATGACGAGATCGACGTGCCGAGCATGGGATGCTTCCAGCCCGCACTCGCCAAGGATGGCCCGCTCACGCGCACGGGGGTCAAGGTACAGCTCTCGAACCTGACCACGCCCGCCTTGCGCAACTCCGCCTCCGCGATCGAGGAGGATGCCCGCTCGCTGAAATACGGCACGACGCTGTTGCAGGTGTTGTTCAAGATGAACTGCGTCGGCGGGGTGGCCGCGACCTCGGCGGATCGGCACGCCCTGCTCGTGTCGAAGAACCCGATGACGGGCGAATCCGAGGTGATCCGCCGGTCGATCGAGGATCTCATCCGCCGGTCCGACCGCGACGAGCACAATCCGATCCTGATGCCCGATGACTCGATCGCCTGTTACGACAGCGACGTCACCAATGTCAGGGATGTGCTTTCGAGCTTCAGCAATCTGGCCATCCCGCTGACGCTGCTCGGCCTGCTCTGACTTGAGCGTCTCGCGGCTCATAGGCGTCTTCCTGTTCCGGGTGCTGGTGGCGATCCTGCTGATCGCGCCGATCTGGGGACTTGCGTATGCGTATGTGACGTATGCGCCCAAAACCTATGCGACCGAGATCTTCATGATCCTGCCCGGCGAAGGCAGCAGTGCGAGCGTGAACCTCGATCAGGTCGGACAGGCATCGTCGTCCTCGTCCTCGCCCTGGTCGAGCAACAAGCTCAGCCCGGTCGAGAGCTATCGCAAGCTCATCATGACCGAGACGGTCCATCGACGTGCCGCCCTGAAGCGCGCGATGCTGCCCGATGATTTTCCGCGCCCGAAGATCAAGCTGATCGACCAGACGAACTTCATCACGATCAAGATCAGGGGAAAGACACCGGAAGCCGCACAGGCGAACGCGCAGGCGTTGCTGGACGCCTTCTACGAGGAACTCACGCAGCTCCGCACCGACTTCGCGGAGGCGCGGGAAAGGCCGAACCGCATCGCCATCCGCACCTATCAGGCCAGGGTCAACGAGACGCGCGCGGCCATCGTCGCGTTTCAGGCTCGCACGGGCCTTGCCTCCGAAGACCAGTTCAACGAGCGTATCGCCCTCGTCGAGCGCACGTCCAAGCGCGTTCGCGACGTCGAAGCCGAACTGGAGCGTCAGGCCGGGGAGGTGCGGACGCTCCAGATGGTGCTGGGAGCCGATGCAATCCAGGCCGCTCTGGCCCTGAAACTGCGCGCAGACCCGGTGTTTCAGGCGCTGCTGACGGAAATGTCCGCTGCGAAGATCACATTCGAGAAGGCCCGCATCGCCTATGGCGACAAGCATCCGAAATACCTGTCGGCGCGGCGGGAATACGTGTCTCTGACCGATGCGATGATCGAGCGGGGCAAGGTCATCACGGGCAAGGACACGAAGGAATTCAGGAGCCTGGCCGATCTTGCGACCCACGGACAGCGCGAATTGATGCTCGGCACGATGGTCGAGCAGGCGGCATCGCGCGATGGCCTCATGTCCGAACTGGTCACGCTGCGCTCGCAGCATTCGACGGCGATCGCGGACGTGAAGCGGCTGGCCGGTCCGGCGGCGAAACTCGATCACCTGATCCGCGAGCATCAGGTGGCGCTGGCCGTCTTCGCCTCCGCGCTGGCCAAGGCCGATACGACGAAGGCCGACCAGTTCGCCGCCTACCCATTGGCCCAGATCGTCGAGGTTCCACTGGCCAATCCCAAGCCGGTTTCCCCGAGCCGCAAGATTGCGCTGCTTGCCACCGTCGCGGCGACGTTCTTCATCCTGATAGGTCTGATGATGATCTGGATGCGCGGGGCGATCCTGCGATGGGTCGGACGGGCCTTCGCGCACCCGGCGAACGATATCGCCACGGCAGTGGCCGCTGCGCCCGAACCGGTGCCCGCTCGGGCCGTGGACCCGGTTCCGGCCATCGATCCCATGGTCATGCGCCCCCCCATGCGCGCGGCCCGCCCCGTGGAGGAACCCTACGCATCGGACGAGACGGTGCTGGACGACGAACCCCTGATCGAAATACCGCATCAGACGCCCTACCGCTCCCCACCGGGATACGGCGTCGGCGAGGTGATGAGCGTACGCCTTCGGACCAGCGATGACACCGCCTGAGCGCGTTCTCTACCGGGTCCTGACGCTGACATGGGTGTTCTACCTCGTGGGCGCGCTCTACGTGGTGGGGCCGGTACTGGCGTGGTTGCTGGCCGGGTTCGCGCTGTTCGCGCTTTATTTCGCGCCGTTGATGCGCGAGGACATGCGCGCCGGAGCGCCGCCGATGACGGTTCATCTCTGGTTCGTCTGCATGTTCGGGATGCTCGTGGTCCTGTGGATCGGGCATGTGGATTACCAGCTCGGGACCGGCAAGACGATCAAGTCGAGCATTGGCTGGGCGAAAGGCTGGGCGCTGTTTCCACTGTTCCTGTTCGCCGGGGCCGTCCTGCGGATCAGGCCCGAGGTGATCGTGCGGGCGCAGTGCGTGCTGGGGGCGCAGACGCTGGTGCTCCTGCCCCTGCTGCTGATCGCGCCGTTCATCGGATTGCCGGAGAAGCTGTTCACCTCGCCGCTGCGCGCGGTGGGCGGTCCGGGGCCGGAGTATTTCTCGGTCTATCTCTACACGATCGATCCGGCGGACGGCTCGTTCCGGTGGCAGTTCTGGACGCCGTGGTCGCCCTTCGCAGGTCTGATCGGCCTCGTGATGACGCTCTGTGCGATCGAGGAGAGGCATCCGGTCTGGCGGACCATCGGCGTGGTCGCGGGGCTGGCCATCGTGGTCCTGTGCAAGTCGCGGATGAGCCTGATCGGGATCGTGGTCGGGGCGGGCGCGCCGCGCTTGCTGCCGCTGATCCTGCGGTCCTGGACATGGCTGGCCATGGGTGCGTTGTCCACCGTGATGGTCGCCGCCGGAACATGGACGATCACGACGCTCGCGGAATCGTGGCAGGCATTCAAGGATTTGCGCGCCAACTCGACGCGGGTGCGCGACACGCTGCAAAGCATCGCCAAGGAACGATGGTGGACCGAGGCTCCGTGGTTCGGGCACGGCTCGGTCGAGCCGGGGGCGCATGTGACGGAGCATATGCTGATCGGTACGCACCATACCTGGTTCGGGCTGTTGTTCGTGAAGGGGCTGGTGGGCCTGGTGATGTTCGCGATCCCGATGGTCTGGATGCTGCTGATGCTCATGCGGCTCTGCATCGTCTCGACGCGGGGTCGCTTGCCTCTTGGCCTGTTGCTCGGGATGTTGCTGTTCTCGTTCGGCGAAAACCTCGAAGTCCTCGTCTACATGCTCTGGCCCGCGCTCATCATCATCGGCGCGTCACTGGTGCCGGAACGAAAGCCGCAGTCGACGCGACCGGTGGAGGCCGGTCGGTCCGCCGACCGCAGGGTTGGCAACGGGATGACGGGGGTTGGTTGCGCAAAAGATCCGATGCTAGGCTGACGAGACCCGGCCCCGATGCCGCGTTTCGTTGACCTGATCGGATCCAGCGCATGGAAATCCTGACGACCGCCTTGCCTGCCCTCGGCGACGCCTTCGCGATGATCCTGCAACCAAAGCAGATCGCATTTCTGTTGACCGGGGTGCTGCTGGGTCTTTCGGTCGGCGTGTTTCCGGGATTGGGGGGGATCGCGGGGCTCTCGCTCGTGCTGCCCTTCATCTATGGGATGGAGCCTGTATCGGGCCTGGCGCTGATGGTGGGGTTGGTTGCCGTCATTCCGACCTCGGATACCTTCGCGAGTGTGCTGATGGGGATACCCGGATCGTCGGCGTCGCAGGCGACGGTGCTGGACGGCTTTCCGATGGCGAAGAAGGGCGAGGCGGCGCGGGCGCTCTCCGCCGCATTCATCTCGTCGCTGTTCGGGGGACTGCTGGGCGCACTGGTACTGACCTTCTTCATTCTCATAGCCCGACCGCTCGTGTTGGCCTTCGGTTTGCCCGAAATGCTGATGATTACGATCCTCGGCCTGTCGATGGTGGCGATCCTCGCCGGGCGGGTGCCGCTGAAGGGGATCGTCGCGGCCTGCCTTGGCCTGCTGGTCGGAACCATCGGCGAGGCAGGGGCAGGGGGCAGCCTGCGCATGTCCACCTACGATACCCCTTATCTGATGGACGGGTTGAAGATCGTGATCGTCGGCCTCGGCATCTTCGCGATCCCGGAGATCGTTTCCCTGCTTCGGCAGGACCGCGCGATATCCAAGGATGCCACGCTCGGCGCAGGATGGTTGACCGGGATCAAGGACTGGTGGCGCAATATCTGGTTGTCGATCCGCTGTTCGGTGATCGGCGTGATCGTGGGCGTGATTCCCGGTCTTGGAGGATCGGTGGTCGACTGGATCGCCTATGGCCACACCGTCCAGACGAGCAACCCGAAGGACGGTTTCGGCAAGGGCGACGTGCGCGGCGTGATCGGGCCGGAAAGCTCGAACAACGCCAAGGAGGGCGGCGGGCTGGTACCGACGCTGATCTTCGGGATTCCCGGTTCAGGCTCGATGGCGATCTTCATCGGTGGGCTTGCGCTGCTCGGGTACGATGCCGGGCCGCAGATGATCCAGAACGAGCTGGACGTGACCTATACGATCGTCTGGAGCCTCGCGCTGGCCAACGTCTTCGGGGCGGGCCTGTGCATCGCCCTGTCAGGACAGATCGCGAAGCTGACGACGATCCGCTTCACGTTGCTCGCGCCGTTCCTGTTCCTCATGATTTCCTTCGCGGCCTTTCAGTCGCGCCAGTCCCTGGGCGATCTGATCGCCCTGTTCGCCGTCGGCGTACTGGGCATCCTGCTGCGACGGTTCGACTGGTCGCGTCCGGCCTTCCTGATCGGATTCGTGCTGTCCTATCAGGCCGAGAATTTCACGAACATGGCCCAGCAGATCGCGGCATCTAAGTTCCGGCGCGAGTTTGCGGCGGGGCTGGAATACATCGCATCGCCGATCACGCTGGTATTGCTGGCCATCACGGTCGTTTCGGTCATCGTCGGCCTGCGTCAATCCAAGCAGCTTCTGCCCGAAGGCGTGGTCGAGACCGGATCGAAGCGCGCACCGGTGGTCTTCCTGCTATGCCTGCTCGCCTATCTCTGCGTGGCGTTCCTCGATGCGGCTTCCATCGACCTGACGAGTGACCGGATATTTCCGATGACGGTCGCGGCGGTCGGCATCGTCGGGAGCGTGGCACTGCTGGTCCAGATGATCCGCACACCGGAGCCGCATGTCCTCTTCGCCGACCGCGAGGCGGCGGGGGAGGATGCAGAGGCTCCGCATGGGCTCTGGGCGACTCTTTCCTGGCTGGCGCTGTTACTCACGCTGTCGGCGTTGGTGGGCTTCATCATGGCGGCGGTAGTGTTCATGCTCAGCTTTCTGCGCATCCGGGCAGGGGTGAGCTGGAGGCGTGCGCTCGTACTCACCACGCTCGGGATCGCATTCCTGTGCTTCGTCGCGGGTACGCTCAACCGTGATTTTCCACCGGGTCTGCTGCAGGAGTACATGTCGCTGCCGTGGCCCCTGACGTGACCGGGACCGCTACGATCCATCCGTCCTGGGCAAGGGTTGCCTGGGCGGATCGGGCAGGACGCCATGGGCGGCGACCTGCTCGTGCGCGTGGCGCATGAGGGCGGCGAAGCGATAGAGGCCGTGGACGAACTTGCCGTAGGGCATCGTCACGAAGAACGCGAAGACGACGCCGAGATGGACCGCGAGCAGCAGGCCCATTGCCGGAGTGCCGCGCAGCACCGTCAGGAGCAGGCCGGTCCCTCCGAGCAGGACGAGCACCCACAGGAAGGCGGCCCCCAATCCCCCGTTGCCGGTCGAGATCGCCTCGGCACGCTGCGCTTTCTCGCGCATCAGTCCCAAGGGTCCGGCCACCAGCCCGATCCCCCCGAGCACGCCGAAGATCTTCACCGGCGTCCACCATGGATAGGGGGCAGGCCAGTCGAGCAGGTAGTGGAACAGTGTGCCGGTCGTGGTCGAGGCGAGGCAGAGGAGAAAGCCGTAGAAGGCGAGATGATGATAGAGGCGGCGGCGGTCATCCGGGCGTTCGCCTGCGTTGTTGCAGCCCATCCCTCCACCGTCGAGATAGCGTAGCGATCCTGCATCTCTTGCCGCGCGCCAAAGGCTTGGCATCGTGACGGGCATGGGGCCAGCCGCGCGCCAGAAGGCACGAACGGACAGGCCGATGGAGATCAGCGCGAAGAGAAACGCCCCGCCGAACAGCACCACCATCGCATTATGGGGCATGACCCGGTAGAAAGCCCCCGGCTCCGTCCCCGCCTGGAACAGCGCGCTGCGATCGGCCATCAGCGCGAACCCGGCGACGAAGACGGCGACGGCCAGCACGAGCGCCAACGCGATGAAGAGACCGTTCACGCGGAAGAGGGGCGCGATGGCACCGGGCCATGCATAGGCCGCATAGGTCTCCTCGCGCAGATCGGCCATGGCCACCGGCACGTTGATCGCGAAGTCATGGGGTGGCGCATATTGGCAATCGTAATAGCAGGCCCCGCAATCGTGACAGAGATTGGCGAGGTAATCGAGATCACCGGCGGCGAAGGTCTTGCGCAGTTCCATCGCGGGGAATACCGCGCATAGCCCTTCGCAGTAGCGGCAGGCATTGCAGACCGTCATCTGGCGATCCACCTCGTCCCGACGCGCGCCTGCGAGGGCGATCAGATCAATTGCGGACATAGCGTGCGGCCTCCGTTCCCGCGATACGCCCGAAGACGGTGCCGATGGTCATGCCGATCCCGGCGAGATAGCCTTGCCCGAGGATGTTCCCGGCCATGATCTCGCCCGCTGCGAACAGGTTCGGGCTGGCGCTACCGTCCTCCATGACCATCCGGGCGTCGCGGTTCACCTTCACGCCCATATAGGTGAAGGTGATGCCGGGGCGCAGGGTATAGGCGTAGAACGGCCCGGTCTCGATGGGCCGCGCCCAGTGCGACTTCGGCAGGTCCAGCCCTTCGGTGCGGCAGTCATCGTGAATGGTGTGGTCGAAATCGCCGGGGATGCAGGCAGCGTTGAACGTTTCGACGGTCGAGTGCAGGGCGACGGGGTCGAGACCGATGCGCACCGCCAGATCATCCAGCGTATCGGCCTTTTCGGGAGGAAAGACCGAGGGCATGAAGAGGTCGATGCTCCTGGCATCGATGATGACATGGCCGACCTGCTCGGGCTGTGCCGCGACGAGACGTCCCCAGATCGCGTAGCGTTTGGGCCAGAAATCCTCGCCCTCGTCATAGAACCGCTCGCCATGGGCATTCACGACGATGCCGAAGGGAACGCAGTCGAGGCGCGTGACGATGCCGCCGTCGAATTTCAGCGCGCGCCCGTCCACGGCGACGGCATGGCATTGATCGGGTCGGCCGGTGGTCTGGACGCCCCGATCCATCAGCAGGCGCAGCACGCCTCCGGTATTATAGGGGGTACCGCGAACGAGGAAGTTCTTCGCTGCCGGACCCCAGGCCTCGGTCAGCCACTCGATATTGGCCTCGAATCCGCCCGAGGCGGCCACGAAGCACCGCGCGTCGATCCTGCGCGGAGCGGGGGTATCGGTTTCCCATGCCTGAATCACGGTGGCGGATACGAAGAAGCCGTCCACGATCTGCAAATCCGTCACCGCCGTATCGTAGAAGACATCGACGCCGAGGTCTTCCGCCGTGCGGTAGAGCGCGTTGAGCATCGCGCGGCCTCCGCCCATGAAGAAGGCATTGGTCCGGCCAAGCGAGAGGGTGCCGCCCAGAGACGGCTGGAAATGGACGCCGTTCTCCGCGAGGAAATCCCAGACTTCCCTCGACCGTTCCAGTGTGATGGCAGCGAGTTCCTCGTCGGTGACGCCCCTCGTCACCCGCATCAGGTCTTCGGTATATTCCTCCACCGGATAGGGACCGGTGAGAATGCCGTTGCCCGCATCATGGGCGACGCGGCAGTTGCGGGTGTGGCGCGTATTGCCGCCGCGCCATGCCTTCGGGGCCGCCTCGACGATGCAGACGCGCGCACCCTCCTTCGCCGCCGAGATCGCGGCGCTGAGCGCGCCATTGCCGCCTCCGGCGATCAGGACATCGTATCCGCTCATATCGGCAGTACCGGAATCGTCATCGGCAGCACTGCGCCGGTCATGGCGGTGGGTCGTCGGCTGGCCGGGGCTGGCCCCGATCTTCCAGGATCATGTCCGCAGCCTTCTCTCCGATCATCATGATGGGTGCATTGGTGTTGCCGGAGATGACATGGGGCATGATCGAGCCATCGGCGACGCGCAGCCCCTCGACACCGCGAACCTGCAAGCGCGGCGTCACGACGTCGTCGTCGTTCGGGCCCATCGCGCAGGTGCAGGTGGGATGATAGATCGTCGTGCCGAACTCGCGGGCATAGGCGAGGAGGGCGTCGTCGGTGGCGATGGCAGGGCCGGGGATGGTTTCCTCCGCCCATTCCGAGCGCAACGGTTCGGCACCGACATATTCCCGCAGTCGATGCAGGCCCGCGACCACGGTGCGCCTGTCCTCCTCCGCCGAAAGATAGTTCGCGCGGATTTCGGGGGCAGCAAAGGGGTCGGGGCTTACGGCATGGACATGGCCCCGGCTTTCGGGGCGAAGCTGGCAGACGGAGGTCGTGAAGCCCGAATACGGGTGAAGCGCCTCGCCCATGCGATCGGTGCTGAAGGGTACGAAATGCACCTGTATATCGGGTAACGCGAGTTCGGGGCGCGTCCTGAAGAAGGCTCCGGCCATGCCCGCGCTTACGGTAAGGGGGCCGCGTCGGCGCAGGATGTACTGCACGCCCATGGCGATACGGCGCAGGGGATCGTTGTATTGGTCATTGATCGTCACCGGATGTTTCGTGCGCATTACGAGACGGACCTGATAATGGTCCTGAAGGTTCTCGCCGACCTTCGGAGCATGATGGCGTGGGCCGATGCCGAGGTCGCGCAGGCGTTCCACGTCGCCGATACCGGAGAGTTCGAGCAATTGCGGCGAGTTGATCGCCCCGCCGCAGAGGACGATTTCGGCTCGTGCCATCGCTTCGCGGTCGGTGCCGTTCTGGCGAAAGGCCACACCGGACGCGCGCGGACCGTCGAAGAGGATACGGGTCGCCTGCGCGCCGGTTTCGATCTGCAGGTTCGGACGGCGGCGCGCAGGCCTGAGGTAAGCCTTGGCCGCACTGACCCGGATGCCCTTTCGGGACGTCGTCTGGAAATAGCCCGCGCCTTCCTGCGTCGCTCCGTTGAAATCCGGGTTCCGGGGCAATCCCTGGTTCTCGCAGGCTGCGAAGAAGGCATCTGCAAGGGGAAAGTCGTGGCGCTGGTCATCGACGGCGAGGGGACCGCCGGTACCGTGCCATCGATCGGCACCACGTTTCTGGTCCTCCGAGCGGCGGAAGAGAGGAAGCACATCCTCGTAGGCCCATCCGGGATTGCCCATCTGTCGCCAACGGTCGTAGTCCTCGGCCTGTCCGCGCATGTACACGAGACCGTTGACCGAACTGGAACCGCCCAGCACCTTGCCGCGCGGGCAGGGAATGCGACGATTGCCGAGTTCCGGTTCCGGTTCCGTCTGATATTGCCAGTTGATCACGGGGTCGTGGAACAACTTCCCATACCCGAGCGGGACATGGATCCATGGATTGCTGTCGCGCGGCCCTGCCTCCAGCAACAGCACCTTGTATCGTCCACAGGCACTCAACCGATTGGCGAGGACGCATCCAGCCGATCCGGCGCCAACGATGATGAAATCCGCTTGCAACCCTATCCCCACGTGGCCTTCCCCGGCATTTCGATTCAAACAAGTTTAGGACTTATCGCCTATTACGAATGCGACCGGAACCTTTCGATTGCACGGGGATCGCACGGATGCAGGCCAGGAAGAAAAACGCAGGACTTTTCATCAGCCGTCGGGCCAATGCACGCTTCGGCTATGACGAGCCCTTTACCGTTCGCTTCGATGACCAGATCGTGCGGTTGAAAGCCTTCAACCTGTCGAATGGTGGAATCAGTGGCGAGATCAAGGGCATCGGCGTCCTGCAAGAACGGCTGAGCGTCGAGGTCTACATGCACAATTACAAGCCCATCCGTGGCAAGGTCCGCTGGGCGCGAGGCCGGGAAGTGGGCATCTCCTTCACCGAAGACCTTGCAAAATACCCCCAGATACGTGCTCTAGTATCCCGTATCGAGAACGGCGAGCCGGCAGTTCCCGAGGTGTAATTCGACGGGAGACGGATATGGCGACGGAAACGGGTGAGCAGCGCCGGGAGACGCTCGATTTCGATGACCCCATGCAGAGGCCGCGCTATACCGGCCTCGCGAGCTTCTTCCGCCTTCCCTATGACGAGAATTTCGAGGCCGATCCGCCCGATATCGGCGTCATCGGTGTACCCTATGACATGGGTGTCACCAATCGCCCCGGCCCCCGGCACGGGCCGCGCGAGGTGCGAAACCAGTCGAGCCTCATGCGCCGCGTCAATCAGGCGACGGGCGCATCGCCCTTCGAAAATTGCCGTGTCGAGGATATCGGGGACGCCTGGGTCCGCAAACCCTACGAACTCGAAGGGGCACATCGCGAGATTCAGGCCGTTTTCGAGCGGGTCAAAGCCGCCGGCATCATCCCGCTGACCTGCGGCGGCGATCATTCGATCAGCCTTCCGATCCTGCGCGCGCTGGCCAAGGACAGTCCCGTCGGCATGATCCATATCGATGCCCATTGCGATACCGGCGACGACTACATGGGCTCGCGCTTTCACCATGGCGCGCCGTTCAAGATTGCCGTCGACGAAGGATTGCTCGACCCCGCGCGCACGGCGCAGATCGGCATACGCGGCTCGCTCTACGATCCCGCCATGTGGCAGTTCAGCTATGACAGCGGAATGCGCGTGATGATGATCGAAGAGGTCGAGGAAAAGGGCTGGAAGACCTGCATCGAGGAAGCGAAGGCATTCGTCGGCGAGGGGCCGATCTATGTCAGCTTCGATATCGACAGCCTCGATCCTTCGATTGCCCCCGGTACCGGCACACCCGAAGCAGGTGGGCTGACCATGCGCGAGGCGCAGGGAATGGTCCGCGCTCTGGCCGGAATGGATATCATGGGGGCAGACATGGTCGAGGTCTCGCCGCCCTACGATGCGGGAGGCGTGACGGCGCTCAATGGTGCGACGATCATGTTCGAACTGCTCTGCGTCATGGCGGCGGGACGAGGAAAGACGTGACCCTTCGGGAAGATCTTCGTCGCATCACCGCCGAAATCAGGGATTACCCTCGCCCCATTGCCGGATGCGATGCGCAGTTCAATCATCTTCTCGAACAGCGTGCAGAACTGGAACGGCAGTTGTGCAAGGAAGAAGAAGCCCGATGTTCCTGAATGCCCTGCCGTTTGCGATCTCGTTCCTGTTTCTGCCGCTGGCGGCGATCGGGGCGCTGTACGGAGGGGCGTGGATGGCGCTTGCTCCGGTCTATGCCTTCGTCGCGATCCCCGCGCTCGATTCCGTTATGAGGCTGAATGAGGCGCGTCTGGAAAGCGATACGGCAGAGGACGAGCTGTTCTGGCATCGTCTCCTGACATGGCTGTGGGTGCCGATCCAACTGACGATGATCTTCGGCCTGATCTGGGTCGCGGCGACGATGGAAACGCTGGGCACGTGGGAGATCATCGTCATGGCGTGCATCGTCGGGGTCGCCTCGGGCGGCATCGGCATCACCTATGCCCATGAACTGATGCACCAGCAGAACCGTTTCGAGAAACTGCTCGCGGAAGTCCTGATGTGTTCGACTCTCTACGGGCATTTCTGCATCGAGCATATCTACGGCCATCATATCAACGTCGCGACCCCGGACGATCCGGCCACGGCGCGCCGGGGCGAGACGATCTATCGTTTCGTGCCGCGCTCGGTAGGGCAGGGTTTCCTGAGTGCATGGCGTATCCAGCGCGATCAGCTTGCGCGGCGCGGATCGTCGCTGCTTTCGCGTCGCAATGCATTCTGGCGCTATGGTGCGTGGACGATCGGATTCCTCGGCCTGTCGGCGATCATGGGCGGTTGGCTCGGTGTGGGGATCTTCGTCTTGCAGGCGGTCGTGGCGATCCTGCTGCTGGAACTGGTCGACTACATCGAGCATTATGGATTGTTGCGGCGCAAGCGCGCGAATGGGCGCTATGAGCCGACCCGACCGCATCATTCCTGGAACAGCGGGCATCAGGCATCCAACTGGTTGCTCATAAACCTGCAACGCCATTCCGATCACCATTACAAGCCGCGCAAACGCTTTCCGACGCTGCAAAGCTATCCCGAGAGCGCAGCGCCGCAACTGCCGCACGGATATCCATGGATGGTCCTGCTGGCCCTCGTTCCGCCACTCTATTTCAAGGTAATGGAGCCGAAGCTGGAAGCATGGCAGGCGCGGTTCTACCCCGACGAAGGCATATCGTGAATCCGGTACGCCATGCGGTTTTTCCCGGAGCAGTTCCGATATTCGATCTTGTCTCGCCCTGAATGCATTGCATAAGCTATACGTGCGGGTGGAGTTTGAACGTGTAGGTCAGCCCTTGCCGCCACGGTCTGCCGCAATGTCGGCACAAGATACGGATTTGCCAGTGTACCTCGTCAGGAAAAGCCCCAGGCGGGGATTATCGGACACCAATCCACGGTTCCTGCCATGAGCATCGAAAAAGAAGCATCCGCCTTCGATCCGGAGCGCGATCCATCCCCCATGCAATCGCTGGTGGCCGAGGATGGCGTCGTGCGGAGAAAATGGCCCGATCTGGAGACGCGCTATGCGCGGCTGTTGGAATACACCTTCGCGAAGGCCCGCGAAGAAAGTCGGCTCGCCAATATCGTCGTCGTCGGAGCGATGGATGGTCGTCGGTTCGACGCCCTCTATCCCTATCTGTCGAAGGGTCTGGCCCGCGCGATCCTGATCGAGCCGATCCCCGACCGTTTCGCGCTGTTGCAGGAGACTTTCGCGGATCAGTCTACCCTGATCTTCGAGAACTGCGCCATCGATGCGCAGCGTGGCACACGGGAGATGCTGTACGTGCCGATCGACGCCGTGGAACGGCAGGGACTGTCCGAGGATGTCATCGGCATGTCGTCGTTCTACGATGACCGGAACGGTCTTGGCCGGGGCGACGAGGCGGTCGAGGCCCATATCGAACGGGCCGAAGTGCGGACATGCCCCCTGTCGGATATCGTTCGGCAGCACGGTTTCGACGCGATCGATATTCTCCAGACCGATACCGAAGGCCATGACCTGCACGTCCTGAAGTCCCTCGATATGAGCGTGGTGAGGCCGGACACGATCTTCATGGAATACTATAACATGCCCCAGTCCGAACGTCTGGAACTGGTGCATTTGTTCGAGTCGCAGGGATATATCTACGGGAATGCCCGAAAGGATATCTGCGCGACCCTTCATCGCCTTCCGCCAAAGCATGAGTCGCGCATCGCTACCCGCCTGCGCCGCCTGAAGCGATCCGTCACCAAGCGCCTCAGGCGTCTGACAGGGTAACGCATCGCTATTCAGGCTGGCAGGGCGACTACCACGTTCCGCGCGTATCGATCAGGATCTTGTCCTTCACGAGGTCGCGGTCGACATGCTGGAAGGCGTCGTGATCGACGAGCAGGAGGGCGATGTCGGCCATCTCCAGGGCTTGGTTGAAATCGGTCAACTCCACGTTGGAATCCCGAAGCGCAGGCGGCAGGCCATGGATATGCGGCTCGACGGCGAGGATGCGGCCCGCGCTGGAATTGGCCAGCTTCTGCGTCACTTCCATGGCGGGGCTTTCGCGCAGGTCATCGACATTGGCTTTGAAGGCCAACCCGAAACACGCGATGATCGGCTCCTTGAGGCTCGATGCCTTCGCCAGCACCTTGTTGACCACCCAGTCGGGTTTGGAATCGTTGATCTCGCGGGCGGTGCGGATCAGGCGCGCTTCTTCGGGGGCGGAGTCCACGATGAACCACGGGTCCACGGCGATGCAATGGCCGCCGACGCCGGGGCCGGGACTGAGGATGTTCACGCGCGGGTGCAGGTTGGCCATCTTGATAAGCTGCCACACGTTGATCTTGAGCTTGTCGCAGATGGTGGACAGCTCGTTTGCGAAAGCGATGTTGACGTCCCGGAATGCGTTCTCGGTCAGCTTCGCCATCTCGGCGGTGCGCGCATCCGTGACATGGCAATCGCCCTTCACGACGGTCTTGTAGATCTGTACGGCGGCGCTGGCGCAGCGGCGGGTCATGCCGC
>Ga0114952_1002182_pt1 | contig 15410 bp, 8 predicted proteins | sample SidtaG_2_FD_87303 | JGI IMG/M metagenome (GOLD analysis project Ga0114952, IMG submission 87303) | Marine algal microbial communities from Sidmouth, United Kingdom - Sidmouth_Asex2 metaG | ecosystem: Host-associated > Algae > Red algae > Unclassified | place: Sidmouth, United Kingdom | collected...
AGGGAGGTGTATTTTGGTGATGGGTTTGTTGGGGTGATTTGTCAGGATGTTTTAATTAATAAGACTATTATTAAATCCTGTTCCGGAAATCTGATAATTCAATAATCTGATAATTAGAAATTTAAAAAGTTTTTTTGTTCGGGTTCTTGTGAGTGTGATGGAATAAGAAACAGTTTTGCCCCAAATACATTCTTCATTAGAGTCATTCGGACCTTTAGGAGATTCTGTTACAGCCTGCCTGGCTAGAGAAGCATCCTTTTGAGACATTCTACATTTTTCTCTTTCTTACAGCTTCACAAATTTATAAACCTCCGATCTCCCTCCATCTTCAACACTCAAAAAATATATTCCATTGTCCATGGAAGAAATGTCAATCTCGTTCTGGCAAGAAGATTTTAAATGCATCTGACCAAGTGCATCTTTAATTGTGAATGTGATCTTGGAAGTACAATCTATATTTTGGATAAAGAATTTATCTTTTGCAGGATTTGGAAAAATATTAATGGCAGTCTCCTGATAAGTAGATGTTGATGTTGTTGGCACATACTCACAGTTTTGTGAATTCCCACCCTCGTAAAGCAGTTGACCACTTGTATGAAAGCAGAGTAGTTCGGCTGAATGATCTAGATTGCTGCAGGCAGTCTGGGTGGCAAATAATCCATTTATGTCTCCAATCCCTTCTATCCAGATCCGCCCCTCAGCCTCAGGGTTGTCTTTGCATTGAAGAAAAAGTCTTTTGCGGGTGGTCCCATCTTTTAGTACTATCGAATCTGTTTTTGTTACTATCAAATAAATTGGTTCTTCATCTAAATCGCGAGTTTCAAATTCATCACCTTCTTCTAGGTTAAAATCGTAGATCAGGTATTCATACTCATCACTTGGCCACGGTGGATTATAAGATCTCCAGACTTGGCCAAATTGTTCTCTTAATAGTATGCCAGAAAATTGCCAATTTTGATTGAAGTTATTTTTTGTTTCTAGTTTGCGATACCTGTCAACAGTCCCAAAAGTATCAAGATCTTCTGAAACAAATCTCACCCATGTATCTATTTGATGACTAGGATCAGAGTCAAATTGATATTTCCATTCATTGTGAATATCCAACATGGAGTTTCTACTGTTTACAATGCCATCTACTTCAATTACTTCTTCACATTCTTCTCCATCTAGACAGCCATTAGAATCTAATGAAAGTAGCCAGGACTCTGTTTTCCATTGGCTAGGCGATTGAAAATATAAGGTTGCTCCAGAAGCAATTATTCCACCAGTTTCTTTGGAAAGACGCAGATGATATAATGCAGAGGTATAATACTTATTATCAGCGAAACTCGGATTATCATTAACTAATTTATATAGTCTCAACCAATTTAGCTCTCCAGATTTAGTAAAACTTGACAAAAAACCATGCTCATCATGGTCGTCCTCATTCTCTTCTCCAAAATTTGAAACTGTTCCACAAGCTATAATGTCATCATTCTCATCGAAAATGTAATCGAATATTTCATACATTCTGCTATTGTAAAGATTTGCCGGAAAAGATAGATCCCATTCTATTGTATTAGAATTTCTATTTAATTTATGCAATGTTGAAAAGCTCCACATACTATTCTCAGCTAAATTGTGCCCATAATAAAAATAAAGATTGGATTCTGAATCAATTATAAATCTTGCAGATTCTGGAAAAGCGGATTGTCGTGGCAAACCATAATCGTAGATTACATTGCCTGAAGTATCAATTTCAACAAAAAGATCCTCAAATTCTTCATCATATCTTCCTAACTGATTAAAAAATACGAGGTTCCCATTTGAATCAGCCTGCAGGTCAAAAACGTCTGCATTTCTACCACCATTTTGCCATTCTTTTTCCCAAAGCAATTCTTTGCTTTCTGAATCAATTTTAATTATATGTCCATAAGAAGTATCACGTTCATAATCTATTTTCTGACCATAGATATAATAGGCTCCTTGATGCAAGATTAGTCCTTTATTATTAATGGCAACTTGATCTCCAAAATGATAAGAGTAAACGTCTTTGAACTGAAAATCTTTATCACAAAGAATTAAATCTACGCCTCTTCCTGTAGTTGGTGGTTCTAAATGACCAGATAACACAAAACCTTCTTCTACCAGCAAGCAGTTTCTCCCTTCTAATATTAGTCCCTCTTGTACTTCTTTTGAAAGTAAATTGCCATCCTTATCAAATGCTGCTAAGCTGCCGCAAAATTTTTGAAAATTATCTCCACAATTATGTCTCGATAAAACATAAATTTTATCATCGGCAAGAGCCATATCTCTGCTATAGTTAAATGTTCCATAGCCTAAATCAACGATTGTGCTGAAAGTGGATTGAGCACTCAAGGAATGCGTAAAAAGGAGAAAAGGAATGATAAATAAGAGTCGAAGCATATCTAGATTTAAGATACGGATTTTTTGCGAATGCAAAAATAAATGTCCAGTGGACATTTAAATGAAGATGACCGCCCGATAATTTGCAATGTAAATTTGAATGTCTGGGAGACATTCATGGAAGAGAACCGGCACGGGCGAGATTACTCTTTTCATTATATAAGCCATTACCTAGCTGATTATTCAAATTCTAAAAGGACATTGCATAAGCAAAACTTTTTTACATTTCAAATTTTGTGGCTTTGAACCTTTCCTATCTCTCAATCAATAATTTTTCAATAAATACCTTCCCTTCTTCACTTTTGACTTGTACAAAATAAATGCCCTTTTGAATATTAGAAATATTCATACTAATAGGTTGATTCATTTGAATTTTGAATTCTTTGACTATTTGTCCAAGAGGATTAATCAAAAGTAACTCATTGACAATAGAATCATTGTCAAAGTTGACAATAACAAAATCTCCAGCTGGATTTGGAGAAAGATGCATTTCACTATTTGTTGGTGATGAAGCCACAGAAGTTGTATTTATTGTCCAGCAATCTTCACTTTCTTCATATTCGTATCTTAGTACCCCTGAGGTACTATAGCAAAGCAATTGTGTACTCCTTTCATTGCGACAACAATCCTTCACACTTAGCAGTCCTTTAGTATCACCCATTCCCTGTATCCAAGTACGATCGCCATACAGCTCCCCTGTTGGATCATTTGAACAACGAAGTTTAAGTACTTTGCGTGGAGAGTTGTCTTCCATCAAGATATCTCGTTTACTTATTACATCCAGGTGGACTCCGTCTGGCAGTAAATCACTTTCAAAATTGTCTCCTACTTCTAAAGCAAAATCGTATAAAAGTTTGTGCCTTAGTTCATCCACGAACCAAATTTCATCTGGTCTCCAAAAATATTCTTGGAGTGATGGGTCAAAAAAAGTCCCATTTTTTAAATAAGAACTAGTAGGACTCCAATCATCTTCAGTCATTGTATTAGATTGGTAAATCTCCGTCAAGTACGTTAAACCTTGATCGAATGTTTGAACAAGCTGAGCCCCGAATGGAAGATAATATCTATATGATTCTGGTTTAGAATTTGTAAAATCAACTTCGGTCCATAAATTGTGCGGATCGAGTGTTGAAGAAAATCCTCCATACTCCCCATCAATTTGAACAAGCTCGTCACATTCTTCTCCTTGAATACAGCCATTTTCATCCACCGATAATAACCAAAATACAAACTCTAATTCTTCCGCTGGATCTTCTTTAACATAATACGCTCTGCCATTTGCTATAAAACCTCCACTTTCCGTTTCATAAACATCCGATAAAGAGGCTACCCAGTTTTTATTAAAATCCACTTCATATTCTGGTGCTCTTGGTAATTTATAATATCTAACCCATTTAAACACACCTTCAGCGTTTAATCTCATCAACATGCCAGCTCCGGTTCCTTGTTCTATATCTTCATCTCTAATATCCGAACTAGACCCGCATATGAGAACATCTCCATTTTTACATTCTATCATATCATTAATAGTATATCCCCCAAAGGAACGACTATAATGTCGTGGAAACCCTTTCGACCATTTTGATTCATAACTAGATTCATTTACCACATTTAAGGTTTCACGAATTAAAAAATCATCTGGGTGATTGGGAGTATTGAAATACAGATTTCCATTACTGTGGGAAAGTAGATTCAAAATGTCAAGTGAGCGATCTAACTGAGTACTCGAAACAACTTCCCCGCTCATATCAAACTTCGCAAGAATGTAATGTTGTTCATTTTGGGATTCAACATAATTCAGAAATGAAATACCATCTTCATCATTGTTGACCGAAAATCCAAATCCTCGATTTCTATGATAATCAAGAAAAATATCTTTTAGCCAAATTTTTTCCATATTATTTTTGTCAACTTTTAAAACCTGGATATATGAATTTTGATTGTTGGCAGTTACCCTATTGCCACAAACGAAATAATGCGTTGCCGATTCGATTAAGAAATTTCCATTTGAAGAAGAACCTTCGATTTCATATTCATAGGATTCAATTATATTTAAATTATGGTCCGTTCTTAAAATAACGATTGGTCTGTTTAGAAAAGGTCCTGTCCGGTGACCAGCAAAAACAAAATTACCATCCATGTCTATAAGGACATCCATTTTAGAAGGAAACCAAAAATCATCAATGACATGAAAACTCAATTGGTTACCATCAAGATCAAATTTTGTAAGACTCAGGCAAAGACTGTAGTCATTTCCATCCCAGCAAGAGTGCTTGCTAAATACATAAAGAGTATCCTCGTGACTAAGTGTATGACGGGTATGCTCATCAGCTCCTATTTCTAAATTGAATAATTTTGAAAAAGTCGATTGCGCTATTACATTACCTCCAAAAATAGATATTGCTATCAAAAAAAATAATAAACTTATGCGAATAGCTGCTCTCATAATAAAACTGGAGTTCCTAAATTTTTAACAAGGGATGTTACTTCTAGTTATAATTTAATGAATTAATATTAACTTTTCTTGATGTAAGATCTCCTTATTGCTTTTTATTTGGCAAAAGTAAATACCTTGTCGCCAATTGGTCGTTTGGATCAAGCAGTCTTGCCCAATTTCCACTTTTCTGCTAAAAATTACCTTACCAGATACATCAAACACAAAAATTTTTGATTCTTCTTCTAAATTTAAATCTATTGTTAACTCATTATTGAATGGATTAGGTGAAATATTAACAGATCTTAATGTATCGTTATTATCTTTGGAAACTCTTTGTTGCTGATTTTGATTCATATCAGGAAAAGGTTCTAATAATAATATTCCAGTTAACCTGTAATACAATGATTTAGCGTAAGCTGAATAAACATGATTTTTTTGAGCGATATTGAGAATTGATTCCATCTGAATTTGATTTAAGTTATAGTTTTCTCCCTCTGTATATTTATCAATATATAAACTCTGAATAAAAAAGAAATCTTGTAATTCTTCTGAAAAATCATTTAATGATGTTAAGTAATTTCTTGCTAGTTCAAATTCACCTTCATGTATAAAAGATTGAAATATTATAATCTTATCTTCTATTTTTGATGAGTTCATTAATTCACTTCTTAATTCCTGATATCTGCTTTCTAGAAGCATGCCGTATGGTGAATCCGAATCGAGATTACAACAATCAGGAGGAAGTACAACTGTTTGTTGTGTCCCACATTCTTCTGGAAACGCCTCTCCTGTTTGAAATTTATTTACATCAGGATGTGCCAAAATTGCAAATTTGCATGGATCGGCAGGTTGATCAGCTCCTGGTTCGACATATAGAAATTGATCAAAAGAATATCCTTGAATGTCAAATACAGATGAATTTGCTGCTCCTTGATGTGTAAAGCAATTATTTGCAGGAGCATCATCATTACCGCTTGCTTGCATAGGATGAACCCTCTCTTTGATATAGATGTCAAATGCTCCCCAAAAAGGGCTTGAGGACACAGAATTAAAACAATTCGATCGAAATACAACATTTTCATTATTTCCTTGTAAATACATCGCCATCACATTCTGATCAAAACTATTTTGATCTATTCTATTAACACCTTCGGAAAAAGTTCCACTATTAGCACATTGAAATCCAAATTGCGGAGTGAGATTGTTTTTTAAACTATTTTGGGTGAAATCAAATCTATTTTTACCTTCAAATTGTGCGTTTATTTGATTATTTATAAAGGTATTATTAGAAACTTCATTCACATCATTCTCATCTTGAGTGCCTCCCAAATAAACCAGTCCAATGGCACTTCCAAGAAAATAATTATTCTGAGTTGTAGATATTAATAAAGGGGGATTAACAAAATTAAAAAATACGTCAATCTCTTGACTATGAAATTCATTCTCATCTATAATAAGTGCTCCATCTTCATTTTCAATGCAATATTTTGAAATATCATAAAATTTATTGTTTGAAATTTCGATGTTGAGGCAATTCCAGTTTTTTACACCATAAGTTCCGCCATTTTGAATACAGTTAAATATGGAACTTTGGTTTAAACTTGGTCTCATAGCAATAAACCGTACCATCATTTCTACATTGGTAAAAGTTGTATTTTCTGCTTCTAAAATTCCATTTCCATAATTTAATATTTGTGGAAAATCTAGTGGTGGTATCATTGAAACTGCCGCATCATCAACATTACTGATAACTGATCTCTTCTCTTCAAAGTTATCCGTCAATTCTACTTCTACGTGATCAAGAGCCACTTGAGGTTGTGTTTGATGCTTCCCAACTACTTTTATTCCACCCCATAATTCATCACAATAATTTGATATTTCACCTCCTCGAACAATCAACTTCCCTCCTTCTTCAACAATAATTTCTTTTCCTTTGCGCATACTGACTGTAGACTCTATTATAAGGGTAGCACCAATTTCAATTATGACATCATTGTAGTAGGCTTGATGATTGTCAATTGTGACCTCCTCATACTCACCAATAATGTGAGGTTGATCATCTAATAAGCAGGCTTGTAAAAAAGGAAGCATTTGAATAGCATTTTTAGCTCTTATCATTTGGCCATCAGAGAATGTACCTTTGCATATCCTTGGGCCAAATGACATATAGTTTGTTGGATCAGTATCAGTATATGTCCAATTGATTTCTCCAGAGTCATCTTGCGGAATATCTGTTTCTATAAAAATGCAGTTGATATCATCAACAGAGCCTATCCATATTTGCAAACCTGGATCTTCAGGAGTATCTGAAACATAATCCCCACATTCTTCATCATCGGTATCAATACCTGGATTGTCTTTACATGGAGATTCAGTATCTGTGTGATACAAACATAAAACATGTCCCATCTCATGAACAGTCACTTCCTCAGATATTTGTGGTTCAAAAACTGCAAACTCTGAGGATCCTCCAACCCCATTTGCAGTTCCTAATCGCGATCCAAGTGTGTTATTAAAAAGATATATGTCAATACCATCATCATGATTATTGATGTTAAACACATGTTCTTCAGCATTTTCAGGATTATTTATATCAGGTACAAAATTTTCAATAAAGTCTACATGACAATCCCACTCAAAAAAAATGTTCTTACCATTGAATCCATCATTTAAGAATTCAAAAGCTTCTTCTGCTGCTGATTCTGGTTGTTGTTGATTGACAATATGAATATAAACTCTAAAATAATAAGGGCCATCAAAGACTGGATTATTTAATAGTGGATCATAACCATTACAAATAGCAGGTTGAGCACTGCAAAATTGGCCATGTAACAAAGATCCAGAAGAAAGAACGAAAGAAAAGATTAAGAGAAGAAATTTTTTCATTAGTTATAGCTTTAAGGTTAAACGATCGTCTAACATACAAAACTATTAGGACAATTACAAAAACATATAATTGTCGATAGGCGAAGCTTAATTTAATAGTTTAAAAAAATGGACTTTATTTTTTAACTTTTCCATGTCTTAATTAGTGGTAAAGTTCTATAAAAATCAAATCAACCATCTGCCATAAAAAATAATGTCACCCCTAATGGGGTTTTAGTTTTACATATTCACTCACGATGGGTTGCCACCCATCGCAAGTGTAATGTCACCCCTAACGGGGTTTTCAGTTTTATATCTTCACTCACGATGGGTTGCCACCCATCGCAATTGTAATGTCACCCCTGACGGGGTTGCAGTTTTATAAATACACTTACGATGGATTGACACCAATCGCAAATGTAATGTCACCCCTGACGGGGTTGCAGTTTTATAAAATCACTTACGATGGATTGGCTCCCATCGCAAGTGTAATGTCACCTCTAGCATGAGTGGCCAGGGCGGGTTTTTATCTATTAAATAAGTTAGATCCGGACGAACCAACTTTCTACTTTATTATTCTTAGCTCGGCGTAGACTTGGCCTGATCAACCAGGGCGAGGAAGGGGACTTTCTACATCCTTTGCTTTTGCTGTCTACTTTACTTAGTCCCCCGAAGCTTCAGCCTGACCGGCTAGGGCAGGGTTTTCTTATTCAAACTGCCAATCATCCGCATACAAACCATAACAATGATCCATCCCTTCTCTAACCATATACGCCTCATCTCTCAAAGGATCTACGTTGATATGAAAAGCATATACCTGAATTCCTGCCTCCATCATTTTCTTGTAGTAGTCTATGTTCTCGTTGATCTTTCGAATGGAGATGGCAACTTTTGAAATTCCTTTTTCTTGGAGTGCTTTGATGCGGTCACCTTTTAATTGGTTAAGGAGATCTCCTGTGAGGAGGACGTCTTTTATTTTTAAACCTTGGGCTTGCTCAACAGCTTCGAAAGAAAACAACTCCATCATGAGTCGATTCTTGTCTATGAATTTGGGTATAAAATCAACTGGGTCATTTATCTTGTCTGTTATTAGTACGGCGTCTTTATGTTCTGAAAACCATTTATTAATTGCCTTCATGTCCAATGAAGTAAAACCGCCCTCTACTTTGTTTTCATGAAAGGTTTTTAAATCTGGAGGGATGGCTCCTGAGTATCCCGTTTTGTCTCGCCATAAATTCCAATTATGATAAGCGACATATTGACCATCTTTGGTTTTAATAATGTCTAGTTCAAACAAGCGGAAACCTCTTTTGTAAGATCTGTTTAAGGCTTCTAAAGAATTGGTATAGGTTTGTCCTTTTGCAATGCCGCCGGCGTGGGCGATGATTCTGTTTACATCTTGCGCATTTTGATGAATGACTTCTTCAGATCTTTCCAATCCAGGAGGCTTGAAAGGAAGGAGTGCATGGAGTTTTCTTCCATGTTTTTTTTCAGAGGTGTATCCAAAATCGGATTGCGCGATGTAGGCTTCTCGATGCTTGAGCGTCGCAAGAACTTTAAATCCAAGCACTTCAAAATTGCTTGCTTTTTCCTTTTTGATATCTCCTGTGGAATCATGAATTGCTACTAAAAAATGCGCTTTTGCATTAATTAATTGTTCTAATCGTACTAGTAAACTATCAACTTGATCTGGGTTTTCAAAAGTATCAAAACTTTCCATTGTGTAATCCTCATCCTTGTATTTGAAAATATTCACCCCACGCGAAAGGACATACTCTTGCATGCCGATGTGCACAATGGATGGGGTGACCGTATTATCAACAATTTCTGCGTTGGATTCTAAATGTATTGTTTCTTTAGTTATCTTTCTTTCCTGTGGATTTTGAATTTCAGCAGGTGTCTCTTTTTCTAGAGACACTAAAGATGCTTCATTCAATTGAGTGATGTATGTTTTTTTATTGCTAATAAACTTTCCCTTGTCCAATGGTATTTTATCAGCTAAGAAAACCATATTATTCTCCACGCCCGCTCCTTCTAAAATTAGTTTTGGAACATCAATTTGATAAATAGAATTACTAGGATCAAAAGATGGAGCTTCTGAGTTTGTGATCACAAATAAATCTCTTGGTGACTCAAAATCACTGAAGACCCTTGAGGAGTTTCCCATCAACAAATGATCAGGGATTATATAGAGTGCTGTATTTTCAAGCATGTTTTCAGCTTTCAAAAAATCAACCAACTTTTTGACGTGCAGATCAACGGAGGCCACCATGAACTCCATCATTGACTTTTGCGGTGGTACTTCATCGGTCATTCTTTGATCAAAGATTCCATTGGGTGGATGTGTTGAGATGGTCGACATAAAAAAGGCAAATGGTTCATTCTTTTGATTCAATGCCTTCAATTCATTTTGAGCTAACTCAAAAAGGTCCTTATCGTGCAAGCCCCAATAATCAATGGCATATTTAGGGTCATAATTTTCTTCTGATTTAACCTCGATATCAAATAGGTTCAACATCTTTCTTGTCCCTGCAAAGTCGGCATTCCCCAAAAGGTACTCTTGCTGGTATCCAGCCTTATCAAGTGCATTGGAAATACTACTTACTTTAAGGCTCACCGATTCACCAAATACTTCATTCCCATGATTTTTAAAAAAATGAGGAAAACCAGTTAGATAAGTATACACCGCACCAATGGTATAATCAGAACCTTCAGCCGGTTTCATATTATAGTAAGTCATCTCTTCAGACAGTTGTCTTAGATTTGGCGTGAGGTGACCTAAGTTATCTTTTAGGAATGCTTCTTCCACCGACTCTAAAAGTATGACTATGATGTTTTTCCCTGGTTTTGCAGTTATATCCTCTTTAAGGGTGTAATCTCCTAAATTCAACTGATAAAGTCCATCTTTAAAATCCTTTTGCTTTGCGAAATGGATGGAAGAAATATCTGCAATATTTTTAATGATCCCTTTTGGCATACACATAAATCCTCCAAGCGCAAATAAAACAACTGCACTAATAAGCCTATTCTTTCTAACATGGTGAGAAAACCATTTTAGCATTTTAAATCCAAGAAAAAAAGAAAGAATTATTGATATAATGAGCACCAAGGTTTCCTTATAGAAGAACCCTCCCGTATTTTTGATCACTGTAAGATTGAGGTGTGTATAATACTTAAAATCAAAAAGCGCATTACTAAATATCAAAGAACTGATTTCAAAGCAAAGCAAGGCGGTACCTAGTATCATAATGACACCACGTATAAATTTATTTTTACTTACAAGAGAGGCAAGCAAGAAAATGAAAAAAAATAAGGCGAGGAGTTGGTGAATATTAAAAACCATAAATGAATTAATGCTTGATCTTTAAAGCCATGAAATCTTCCTCAAATACAAGTTCGAGATTTTTCAAAACTGATTTTGCATCTTCCATGTTAAAACACATTGGTGGCTTAATTTTAATTACGTTATGCAATGGCCCATCTGTACTCATAAGTATTCCTTTATCTTTCATCCTATTCGCCAAATAACTAGCCTGCTCCGCTGCTGGTTCTAAGGTATTTTTATCTTTTATCAATTCAAAGCCAAAAAAAAGGCCATGCCCCCTTACGTCGCCAATGATTGGAAAACGCTTTTGCAAGTTCCTTATTTCACAAATGAGAAAATCTCCTATGGTTTTGGCGTTGTTTTGTAAGCCTTCTTGCGCTATTACATCCAAAACCGTCTCCCCAATGGCACAAGAAACAGGATTGCCGCCAAAGGTATTGAAAAACTCCATACCATTGGCAAACCTATTGGCAACTTTTCTTGTGCATACCACCGCTGCCAATGGATGTCCATTTCCGATCGGCTTTCCTAAGGTGACAATATCAGGGATCACTTCTTGCAATTCAAAAGCCCAGAATTTATCTCCTACCCTTCCAAAGCCAACCTGCACTTCGTCTACGATGCAAATACCGCCTGCCGCTCTGACGTGTTTAAAGGCGTTCTTTAAATAATTATCAGGCAATACAATTTGACCACCGCAAGAAACGATGCCTTCGCAAATAAAGCTACTTAATCCTCTACCTTTTGATCGTATGTTTTCAATGGCATCTTTCAGATAATCTGCGTATTGTTTACCCGCTTTTGCCTTATCTTTGTGACGACCTCTAAAGGTATCAGGCAATGGAACCATATGAGTGTGTTCGGGTACTCCAGATCCACCATTACCATCAAACTTATAAGAACTTATTTCGATGCATGCGTTTGTATTTCCATGATATCCCACTTCGAGTGAAATGACATCTTTTTGACCTGTACATGCGCGAGCCATTCTCAAAGCCAATTCATTTGCTTCAGATCCTGAATTAACAAAATGAACCACTGAAAGTTCCGGAGGAAAAGTGGCCAAGAGTTTTTCAGCATAGGAAATGATGTTCTTATGCAAGTATCTTGTATTTGTATTCAGAACGGCGATTTGTTTTTGTGCCGCCTTCACAACTTCTGGATGTTGATGACCTACATGAGGAACATTATTACAGGTATCTAAAAAACGTCTTCCTTCCTGGTTGTATAAATGTTGTTTGTATCCTCTTACAATATGCAATGGTTCTTCATAAGAAATAGATAAACTTGACCCTAGTGATTTTTTTCTTGATTCCAAGATGTGTTCTTTTTTTATTATATGGCTTTCGCCGACCTGTCCGGTCAGGAAAGGCAAATCAAAAAACAACTGAGGGTCAGGACATAGGCTATTATAAATCAACTTGTCCTCTGCAAAAGCAACACCAGGATAATCTGCTTCATGATCTAGGATATCCAGAATGACTTGAAAATGCAAATGTGGTGGCCAATTTCCGTTGATGGTGTGATCTCCTAATTTGGCAAATGGGGCTCCCGCCTTTATCTTCATACCTACTTGCAACTCTTCTAAACTATCCATACTTAAATGACCATACAACGTATAAAAAGTAAGGTCCTTATCGACCACATGCTTCAAAATAATTGTAGGCCCATAATTTCCAACGCCTTCATTATTGGCAAAACTGTGGACCACTGCATCCAAAGGGCAAGAGATTTCTGTACCGGCCAATGACCAAATGTCGAGACCAAGATGAATGGTACGCCACTCTTTGCCATCTTTTTTTTCGGAAACAAATTCTGGTGCGGTGTAAATGGGTCTCGCCTCTAGATATCCACCAAAGCCTATTAAATTCCCTCCATCCAATAAGTCATGGATTGTTTTGTTAAATCGATCAATATTTTCAAAGTCATCGTTGTTTCCAAGATCCAAACTTCCGATGCTGAGGTCAAGTTGTTTTAATTTCTTTTTTGAAAAATCTACCATTGGATGCAAAGTGTCCTTATTTGTATTGAACCAATTTTTGTATTTATTTTCTTTCGGACAAGGCGTCATCCCACAAGCTGTTCTAAAACTATAGTAGGCTAAATTTGGATGTATTGCTTTTAATTTTTCTAATAATCCCCAAGCGGCTTTGTCAGAAACTTGAAGGTATTTATTTCCAGGTTCTTTAAATTTATTTTCTGCTGCTGTAGATACGGTGATCAAAAGTCTTGCGGTAATTAACGAAAAAAGAACTTCTAATTCCAATTCCTCAATAGGAAAAACACTGTTACAGCCCTCTACGGTATGCATCATAGCCCTCAAGGGATCTTGCTGTTCCATACCAGCATAAGCACAAGCGATGGCCAACTCACTGATCGTCTCGCAATAGAGCGCATCGCCAAAGTCGATGATCCCAGACAAAGCAGGATTTTTTAGATCCTCATTGACCAAGAGATTCATCTCATGAGCATCATTGTAATTAACAGATTTTCTCAGGTCGGATAATTGAGGCAGGACGCTGCTTTCAAATAAATCCCAAAAGTAATTTGCTAAGTTGCGCTGACTTTGATTTTCAAAGTGCTTTGCGAGTTTTTTACTATGTAAGGTTTCAGCAGGATTCCATTTATAAAATCGATGGGCTCCGGGATGATCAAATCCTTTTAGGGCGTTAGATAATGACCCTACTAATTTGCCCCAATCTAGGAGTACCTTATGGGACATAGGATTAATATCTCCAAGCATTCTTCCTTCTACCCATTTTTGTATTCTTAGGAATTGATTGTTATTAAGCGTAATAAAATCTGATGCAGATAGGGTCCCCACTATTTCGGGAAAGTCGTAAGGAATTGCAGCTATTTTCAAATGCTTCATGATAGAGGCTTGAAATTCAATACTCAGCGGATCCACATTTTCTCGACTAACTTTGACCGTATACTTTTTTTGATCTTTTGCTGTAAGTAGAAAATTGTGATCTTCCTCCCCAGGCAAGGGCTTCCAATGACCTATTAAACCATATTGATTTTCGACAATTTCTGCCAAGGTCTTTATATTGATTGGATGCGATAAAGTTGATTTCATATAAAGATTCATCAATCCGCAAGATAAGAATTTTAAGAAGTAGCAGGTACTGGTATCAAGATTGTTTAATTGTTGCCTTAACAATTTGTTATATACCAAAAAACAATCCAATCCGTTTTTATTTAATTAAATTTACACGCTCTATACATGTACAGAAAATCTGCAAACTTGGTATTTATTTTTTTTGCGCTTCTTTTTATTTTAATGAGTCACTTCTTGTTTCCCAGGTTTATTACTGAGACAAAAAATCCATTATTAAATTTGCTGAGACCTCCTCAAAAAATGGCACCCATTAAACAAGCCAAGGATTTAGAGATAAAGCTATCGGATGGAAATCTTATGACCGCTTCTCTAGTAAAATCAGAAGTGAAAGTTCCGAATGGTTTGATCATACTTATTCATGGCATCCGTGGTCAAAAAGAATCCTTCAATGGTCTCACAAGAAGACTTGCGAAAAGAGGATTTCATTCTGTAGCTGTGGATCTTAGGGGACATGGGCATAATAGTGCAAGCCATTGCACCTTTGGCGCCAAGGAAAAACATGACATCAGTTTGTTGGTTGATCATTTAATTCATAAGGAAGGGATAGATCAGAAAATTGGCTTGTGGGGAATCTCTTTAGGTGGAGCAGTTTCTTTGCAAGCGCTGGCGGCAGACAAACGCATTTCATTTGCCATCATAGAAAGCACTTTTTCAAATTTTAATGGCACGGTGCATAATTATTTTGAGTATTTTGGAGGATTTAATATTCCACTATTTACTAATTACCTGATTAAACGCGCTGGCAAAATGGCAGACTTTGAACCTTCCAAAGTAATTACTTCTGAAGCATGTAAAAATATCACTCAGGATATCTTGGTCGTACACGGAGATAAGGACAAGAGAATTCCACTAAAAAATGCTCGTGCAAATTTTGAGAACTTAAAATCGCCCAACAAAGAGTTGTTGATCATTGAAGGAGCAGATCATGACGGTATTTGGGAAGTTGGCGGAGAGGAATATTTTGAGAGGGCTTTGGTTTTTTTGGAGGGTGTTGTGATGATGGGTTAAAACCCATCGGTATGGTAATTTTACCCTGTTGGGATATTGTTGTTTTTTTTAATAAAAGTATAAAGACCCTGAATGGGTTTATCTCCTACAACGATGGGTTTCAACCCATTGAGAAAGAACATCCAAATCCCAAACCCTGTAAGGGTTTATCTCCTATAACGATGGGTTTTAACCCATCGAGAAAGAACATCCAAATCCCAAACCCTGTAAGGGTTTATCTCCTACAACGATGGGTTTTAACCCATCGA
>Ga0114952_1002194_pt1 | contig 15337 bp, 15 predicted proteins | sample SidtaG_2_FD_87303 | JGI IMG/M metagenome (GOLD analysis project Ga0114952, IMG submission 87303) | Marine algal microbial communities from Sidmouth, United Kingdom - Sidmouth_Asex2 metaG | ecosystem: Host-associated > Algae > Red algae > Unclassified | place: Sidmouth, United Kingdom | collected...
AAAGCCCACAGCTTTTGCGCCTTAGCGCATAAGCGAGGACTTGCAACGTAAAGCCCGACCTTTAGGTAACGCCCAAATTATTTATTTCGTTTGTCTTCGCCCCAGAGTAATTTATTTCGGAGTGTTTTTAGGAAACTTTCGTTTAGTAAGTCAATCATTTTAATTTTAAAATCGGCTTTTTTAATTTTTATGAGTGTGCCGTTTTCTAGGGTTGCGATTCTAGAATCTAAGGATATTAGGTGTTCGTTTTCTCTGCCGTTTACTCTTAGGTGAATTTCGGTAGAATCTGGTACTACAAGTGGGCGTGCGCTTAAATTGTGTGGTGCAATAGGTGTTAATACAAAACTTTTTGCACCTGGTGTGATTACGGGACCACCGCAACTTAAAGAATAGCCTGTGGAGCCGGTTGGTGTGGATACGATGAGGCCGTCGCTCCAATAGGAGTTTAGGAATTCATCATCCAAATGCGTGTCTATGGTTATCATTGCCGTGGTGTTTTTTCGGCTTACTGTGATTTCGTTTAGTGCAAAATTCATGGATTTGATATCCTCGTTTTCTGGTGTGGTTTCTACAGTTAGAATACTACGTTCGGATATTCTGTAGTTGCCATCAATAATGTCTTGTATGGCTTTCTCGATAGCGTTAACTTGTATGGTGGCTAAAAAACCGAGCCTACCTGTGTTGATTCCTATTATGGGGATGCCTAAATCTTTTACGAACATGGTGGCTCTTAAAATGGTTCCGTCACCGCCAATACTTACTAGAAAATCGAAACTCGTATCTAGCTCTGAAAATGTTTTGTATTTATGGAAGTTTTTTATGCCATGAGATTCTACATCTATAAGTTTATGAAATTCGGTTTCTAAATAGGCTTCAAAGCCTTTACTTTCAAGATAATTTAGGAGTGTTTCAACAGATTTAGGGGTTGTAACACTATAGTATCGTCCAAAAATGGCAACCTTCATAAGCTACATGTTTAAATATTTTTTTAAGTAATCTGAGCGTTCTTTAAGGCTTTCAATATAACCATCTTCTTCATGTCCAGAAACAATATTATAACTGTATCTGCGGAAGGTTTGAATGATTTCATTAAGGCCAGTATTTCCTATTTTTAGCGTGATTTGTACTAAATCTGTGTTCATTTTTGAAATGAAGGCACCTAGAAGTTTACCATCATTAGATTCTACGATTTGACTAATTTCACTAAATGAATAGTCGTTAACTCCTTTTTCGACAACCAGAATACCTCCAGCTTCAGAGAAAAATGGAGATTCGCTAAATAAACTGATAACATCCATGAGTTCGTAATAGCCTAAATACTCATTTTGCTCATTTAAAACAGGCATAATATTAGCAGAGTTTACTGCAAATGCTTCTAGTACATCTAGCCAAAGGGTGTTGTTTCGAACAAAAAAATCTTCCAACGCATACAAGTATTCGCTTATAGGTTTATCATTATCAAAACAGTGTGCATCGGTTTCTGAAAAACAGCCTAAATAAGCACCACTATCATTTTTAACAGGAATATGAGAAAAAGTAAGCTGATTAAACAATTGTTGTAAATCGCTAATATTACTCGCATTATTCAGCGGTTTTATGTCGTTTATTATAAGTTCCGAAAGTTTCATGTCAATATATAAATAGGATTGCAAATTAATCAAAAAAATAGTATCTATAGGTGTTCTACTTTGTATTTTTGTATAATAAATTTGGGCGTTTTGCTTTGAAGAGAAATTTTAGTTTTTGAATTTTATAGCCTAGTTACAAAGTATGAATAGGATAAAATATAAATTTAAAATAAATCTTTTTTAGCCAATACGTAAAAGCCCAAATTAATTTTACTTTAAAAATTTGTGAGATGACTAAATTAAGCGTTAACATTAATAAAATAGCAACCTTAAGAAACTCTAGAGGTGGCGATGTGCCAAATGTTGTTGAGTTTGCAAAGGATGTGCAGCGTTTTGGTGCTGAAGGTGTAACCATACATCCAAGGCCAGATGAAAGACATATTCGTTACCAAGATGCACGCGATTTAAAACCTGAAGTTTACACAGAATATAATATTGAAGGAAACCCTATTGAGTCTTTTATAAATTTAGTGTTGGAAGTAAAGCCTACGCAGGTTACTTTAGTACCAGATGCTGTTGATGCTATTACGAGCAACGCCGGTTGGGATACTATTAAACACAAGAATTTTTTAATTGATGTGATTGCTGAATTCAAAAATAACGGCATTAGAACTTCTATATTTGTAGATCCTATTTTAAAACAAATTGAAGGTGCCAAAGCAACGGGAGCAGATCGCATTGAATTATACACCGAAGCTTTTGCTCACCAATACGGTTTAGGAAATAAAGAGGCTATTAAACCTTATCTTGAAAGTGCTGAATTAGCAAATAGTTTAGGTTTAGGGATTAATGCAGGACATGATTTATCTTTAGATAATATTAAGTTTTTTAAAGCTGAAATTCCTGATTTATTAGAGGTTTCAATTGGGCATGCTTTAATTGCTGAGAGTTTATATTTGGGTGTTGAGAATGTAATTCAAATGTATTTACATAAACTAAAAGCCTAACCTTAACCCTTCCTAGTGGGAAGGAAACACTCAAGTGTAATCTGAGTTTTTAATAAAGAATAAAAAATAGTGAAACGCACACTAATTAGAGTATTTGTATAACAGTTTCCCTTTTTTGGAGGGATTAAAGTAGGAAGATGATATTACATTCAAACATAATAGGAAAAGGAAAACCATTTGTCATTCTACATGGTTTTTTAGGAATGAGTGATAACTGGAAAACACTAGGAAGCCAGTTTAGTGAACTGGGGTATGAGGTGCATTTGGTAGATCAACGAAATCATGGTCGAAGTTTTCATGATAATATTTTTAATTATGAAGTGCTTGCTCAAGATTTAAAGCAGTATTGCGATGAGCATAAGTTGTTTGATATTATTTTACTAGGGCATTCCATGGGCGGAAAAACAGCTATGTTATTTGCTACTGAATATCCAGAACTTGTTTCAAAACTATTAATTGCCGATATTTCTCCACGTTTTTATCCTGTGCATCATGATGCTATTTTGAATGGATTGAGCGAATTGGATTTTAAAACTATAAAATCTAGAGGTGAAGCAGATAAGATTTTAAGCAATTATGTTTCTGATGAAGGAACACGTATGTTTTTACTAAAAAATTTATATTGGGTTGAAAAAGGGAAGTTAGGTTTACGCATCAATTTAGAGGTTTTAAAAAATGAGGTTGGTGAAGTAGGAGAGTCATTACCAAGCTATGCTAGATTTGAAAAAGACACGTTGTTTCTTCGAGGAGACCGCTCAGAATATATAGGTGTTGGCGATGAAGCGATAATTAAAAACCATTTTCAGAAAGCCGAAATAGTTGCTATTTCTAATGCTGGGCATTGGTTACATGCTGAAAACCCTAAAGATTTTTATGAGGCTGTAGTTAATTTTATTAGATAAATAACACGTTATCTTTATGAAGCACCTATTATTTTTAATATTCATTTTTAGTTCATTTACTGTTCAATCTCAGAAAAAAATTGAAAATGGACCTTATGAAATTTTTTATGATGACGGTCAAATTAAAACGTCAGGTCAATATGAAAACAAGAAAAAAGTTGGTGATTGGAAAGATTATTTTAAATCTGGAGAGATTGAACGAGCATATAGTTATACAAAAGGTAAGATGGATATTGAAAAAAAATCTTATTTCAAAAATGGAAATATAAACTCCGAAACAATTTTAATAAATGAAGAAGCATTTTTTAAAGAATATTATTGGTCTGGAAAACTCTTTTTTGAAAAAAAATTAAATGGAGGCTATGCAAAAGAATATTATAAAAATGGTAATTTAAAGTCCGAAGGACAGTATTCTGATAATGAGCTAACTGGAAATTGGAAACACTATTTTGAAACTGGAGAATTGGAGTGGGAGGTTGAGTATATTAATAGTTATCGAGAAGGACCATACAATCAATATTATAAAAACGGACAATTAAAAACTGAAGGCGTAAGCAAAAAAAATAAATTAGATGGCTTTGAAAAGCGCTATTTTGAAGATGGTAAAATTAAATGGGAAGGTCGCTATACAAAAGGAGCATTTGTTGGTAAATGGAAAGGTTACGATGTTTTGGGAGAACAAAAACATAATCATAAATATAAAAACGGAATGCTTTTATCAGGAAGTAACGCAACGCTTTCGGTTACAGAAATTCCAGATGGATTAATTGAAAATGTGCCTATTTATTCAGGTTGTGAAAATGTATTAGGATTTAAAAATCAGAAAAAATGTATGTCTGATAAAATTGCCCAACACGTTTCGAAAAAATTTAATACTAATCTTGCAGTCACCTTAGGACTAGATGGCAAACAGCATATAGCGGTTATTTTCAAAATAGACAAACAAGGCGATGTTGTTGGGATTAGGTCTAGAGCACCTCATAAAATGTTGCAACTAGAGGCTATTCGCGTTATAAAGTCGCTTCCTAAAATGAAGCCTGGTATGCAAAGGGGCAAACCCGTAAGTGTGCCATATTCTTTACCCATTATTTTTATGGTAAATGGTAAAAAAAAGAATAACGCTTTTGGTAATCCTCTTTACAAGAAAACAGGTAATTAATTAAAATATAAAACTATGAACTTAATTTTAAGATTACTTTTAAATGCTGTAGCGGTATTCGCTTTAGCAAATATCCTAACAGGTGTAAGTGTAGATGGTTATGTATCTGCAATAATTGTAGCACTCGTATTATCTATATTGAACCTTTTTGTAAAACCACTTTTAGTCATTTTAACCTTGCCTGTAACCATCATTACTTTAGGTCTATTTTTATTAGTAATAAACGGGTTGATTATCCTTTTGGCAGATAAATTTATCGATGGATTTTCCGTAGCTAATATTTGGTGGGCCATCTTATTTAGTATCTTATTATCCATACTGCAATCGCTTTTACAATCGTTCCTAAAAACCGACAAAAAGTAACAAAAAAGATATTGCACAACACACCATTAAAAAACTTTGTTGGATGGTAAAAAATATTGTATTTTTGCATCCCGATTTTAGTTACAAAAAATTTAGGTTTTCAAAAGAACCTGTATTGTTAAATGCCTGATTTAAGGCTTTATATCATTTAAAATGAATATTACAAGAGAAAACGTTGATGCATTAAATGCTGTAGTAAAAGTAGATATTGCTAAAGAAGATTACAGCGATAAAGTTGAAAAAATCTTAACAGACTATCGTAAAACAGCAAATATTCCTGGTTTCAGAAAAGGTCATGTACCAATGGGTATGGTTAAAAAACAATACGGAAAAGCAGTTTTAGTCGATGAGGTTAATAAACTTTTGCAAGATGCTTTAAACAAATATCTTACCGAAGAAAAGTTGGATGTTCTTGGGCAACCATTACCAAAAACTCAAGATGAAATAGATTGGGAAGCTGATAAATTTTCTTTTGAATTTGAATTAGGTCTTGCGCCAGAATTTAATGTGGATTTGAAAAGCAAAAAATCAATCACGCAGTACAATATTGTTGCAGATAAAAAAATGATTGATGAGCAAATAGAGCGTATTCAAAAACAATATGGGAAATTAGTATCTCAAAATACAGTTGAAAACGACAGTGAAATTACTGGAGCTTTTAAAAATGAGGAAAAAGAAATTGATAATACAGTAACTTTAACTTTAGATAAATTTAAAGAAAAATCTACGGTTAAACAATTTTTAGATGCTAAAATCGGAGACGTTATAACATTAAAAACCAATGGGCTTTACGAAGATGATCATGAGTTAATGCATGCTTTAAAACTAAGTCATGATGATATTCATGGTTTAGATATAGACGTTAATTTTGAAATCACTGAAATTAACAAACGTGAATTAGCAGATTTGAATCAAGAGTTGTTTGATAAGCTTTTTGGTAAAGATGGTGTTACTTCTGTAACCGAATTAAGAGCTAAAATTAAAGAAGATGCTGAGAAACAATTCGTTCAGCAAGCAGATCAAAAATTATTAAACGATGTTACGGAGTACTTAGTAGAAAATACAAAATTTGATTTACCAGCAGAGTTTTTAACAAAATGGATGCAAACAGCTGGTGAAAAGGAAATGGATGCTGAACAAGCAAAAGAAGAATACGAAAAGTCTGAAAAAAGTTTACGTTATCAATTAATTGAAGGTAAGTTGATTGAAGCAAATAATGTTCAAGTAACTATGGATGATATTAAAAATCATGCCAGAGAAATGATTAAAGGGCAAATGGCTCAATTTGGTCAAATGAATCCTTCAGATAAAGAGTTAGATGATATTGCTGCTCGTGTATTAGGAAATCAAGATGAAGCACGCCGTATTTCTGAACAATTAGTGAGTCAAAAATTATTAGAAGTTTATAAACAAAAAGCAAATCTTAAAGTTAAAGAATTAAGTTACGAAAACTTTGTTAAAGAAGTTTACGGCGACAAATAAATAGAGAATAATTGCTTATATTTAAGCGCTTAAATCTGCGGGTTTAAGCGCTTTTTTATAAAAAGTAACTTTAATTATAATTTATTTAAATTCATTTTGATGCTTAATTGTTGTAAATCAGGAATTTAATTAAAAAGAAACACAAAAAAAATTATGGATTACGCAAAAGAATTTGAAAAATTCGCGATAAAAGATCAAGGTATAAGCAGTACTTATTATAACAAAATAATAAGTAGCATGTACCCTACCAATCTAACACCAAATATTATTGAAGAGCGCCAAATGAATATTGCCGTTTTTGATGTGTTTTCTCGTTTAATGATGGATAGAATTATCTTTCTTGGTACTGGAATTAACGATCAAGTCGCAAACATTGTTCAAGCGCAACTTTTGTTTTTAGAAAGTACAGATGCTAATAAAGATATTCAAATCTACATAAACTCCCCAGGCGGAAGTGTTTACGCAGGTTTAGGTATTTATGATACCATGCAATTTATCAAACCAGATGTTGCTACAATTTGTACGGGTATGGCAGCCTCTATGGGTGCGGTTTTACTCTGTGCAGGTACAAAAGGAAAACGTAGTGGTTTAACTCATTCCCGTGTTATGATTCACCAACCGTTAGGAGGTGCTCAAGGCCAAGCAAGTGATATTGAAATTACAGCTAGAGAAATTTTAATCCTAAAAGAAGAACTTTACAAAATTATTAGTAAGCACTCAGGTCAGGATTACGACAAAGTATATGAGGATAGTGATAGAGATTATTGGATGAAGTCTGATAAGGCTAAAGAATACGGTATGATTGATGAGATTTTGGCTCGCAAGTAAAAAAATTGTAATTTTAAAGAATTGTACAGAGGGATCTTTATTAGTTCAGTCCCTAAAATAGATAAGATTAATGGCGAAAGAAGAATTAGAATGTTCATTTTGTGGTCGTAAAAAACCAGAGACAAACCTATTAATAGCAGGATTAGATGCTCACATCTGCGATCGATGTATTGAGCAAGCCCATGGTATTGTTATAGAAGAATCCAAACAAAGTGATAGTAGTGATTTGTCTGCGGAGTTAAAACTTCGTAAACCTTTACAAATAAAAGGATTTCTTGATGAATATATTATAGGTCAAAATGCCACAAAAAAAGTGATGTCGGTAGCTGTATATAATCATTATAAGCGTTTATTGCAACCACCATCAAAAGATGATATTGATATTCAAAAAAGTAATATCATCATGGTTGGACAGACTGGTACAGGTAAAACTTTAATGGCTAAAACTATTGCAAGAATGTTAAATGTACCATTAGCAATTGTTGATGCTACAGTTTTAACAGAAGCAGGTTATGTAGGTGAAGATGTAGAAAGTATCCTAACACGTTTGTTACAAGCTGCCGATTACAATTTGGAAAAAGCAGAAAAAGGCATCGTTTTTATAGATGAAATAGATAAAATTGCACGTAAAAGTGATAATCCATCAATTACAAGAGATGTTTCTGGTGAAGGTGTACAACAGGCCTTATTAAAACTTTTAGAAGGAACAGTTGTTAATGTGCCACCAAAAGGAGGGCGTAAGCATCCAGACCAGAAGTTTATTGAAGTTAATACAGAAAACATATTATTTATAGCAGGTGGCGCTTTTGATGGTATCGACCGTGTTATTTCTAAGCGTTTAAATATGCAAGCCGTTGGTTACAGCGCATCCATGTCAGATGATGTTGTTGATCAAGAGCATTTGTTGCAATATATTATTCCAAAAGATTTGAAAGATTTTGGTTTAATCCCTGAAATTATTGGCCGTTTACCAGTTTTAACATATATGGATCCATTGGATGCAGATACGTTAAGAGCCATTCTTACAGAACCTAAAAACGCTATTATTAAACAATACAAAAAGTTGTTTGAAATGGATGATATTGATTTCTCTATAACAGATGGTGCTTTAGGCTTTATAGTAGGTAAAGCCATAGAGTATAAGTTAGGAGCAAGGGGATTACGTTCGCTTTGTGAAGAGATTTTAACCGATGCTATGTTTGAGCTTCCAAGTAGCACTGAGAAAAAATTAAACGTGACTAAAGCTTACACAGAAGAGAAATTAACTAAAACAACTTTAAAGAAACTTAAAGCGGTGTCTTAAATTTTTAATATTTTGGGTGTTACCCGAAAAGAATCGGGCTTTCCACTTTTTCTATTTAAAAGGATGTTGCTTATCTCGATAGCTGTCGAGATGTTAACTTAGTATTTAACACAGAATATAGTTTGTGTTTAGAGAGGTTCGTTTAATTCTCTAATAAAAAAACATTTTTTTTCTAACAAAGACAAATTAGTAGATTAAATAAACATTACCAATTTATAAAATATTAAAACAATCAGAATTCTTTATTTATCAATATAAAAAGGGATGATTTGAAAAAATCATCCCTTTTTATATTGATATTATAGATAAAAGTCTTATTTCCCTTTATTAGCTTTTTCAATATATTTTTGCAAAGCCATGGTCATAGAAGGTGTTTCAGGAGTTGGTGCAGCAATATCTACACGTAATCCTTTATCTTCAACAGCTTTAATAGTAGTATTTCCAAAAACAGCTATACGCGTTTCATTTTGTTTAAAATCCGGAAAATTTTGAAATAAAGATTCAATTCCAGAAGGACTAAAAAACACTAAAACATCATAAGAAACGTTAGCTAAATCTGATAAATCGCTAACTACCGTTTTGTAAAATGTAGCTTGTTTCCAATTAACACCTAAAGCATTTAAGATTTCAGGGACAGCAGGTTTTACTTTATCTGTATTTGGTAATAAGAATTTTTCGTCTTTATATTTTTTAATTAATGGCGATAATTCAGCAAACGTGCGTTTTCCAACATAAATTTTACGTTTTCTATACACTACATATTTTTGAAGATAGTAAGCAACAGCTTCAGACTGGCAAAAATATTTCATTGAATCTGGAACTTTAAATCGCATTTCTTCTGCAATTCTAAAAAAGTGATCTACAGCATTTCTACTTGTAAGTATAATTGCTGTGTAGTCTTTTAAATCAATTTTTTGATGCCTAATTTCTTTAGCTGACACACCTTCAACATGAATAAATGGTCTGAAATCTATTTTTACGCGTTGCTTTTCTTGTAAATCGAAGTAAGGCGAGTTTTCTATTTTAGGTTCTGGTTGAGATACTAAAATGGTTTTCACTTTCATATGCGCAGGAATTTTTTTTTATTTTGAAATAAATACCTTATATAAAATGATATAGGGTGCGATTTCAAGAGCGCAAAGATACAAAATAAAATAAAACAAGTTATTTTTTAATAAACTTTGATGTGTTTTAAATGAACTTACTAAGCCTATAATATTTAAAACTAATATTAAACTAATAATGCCATAAATAATTGATAAATTAGGTGGAAAGCTATAAAGCAATAACGCATTAATAGGTAGTAATAATAGCCCTAAATAATTTTTAAAACTTATTTTTTGAAAAATATATTGGTCAATCATTTTATCAATTTCAAAAAGACTTCCTATTAATCGCTCAACAAGTACTTTCGTTAAAATAAAAACACTAATGCTAAATGTTATTTTAAACATAGTATTGCTAGAAATATTATTAGCCTCTGTAACTTGTTTATAAATAATAAAACAAAATACAGATACTGATATAATTAAGTTAATAAACAATAGCGCATCAAACTTATCGAGGAATTTCTTATCTCTAGAATAAATTTTAAGGTATTTGTCGTTTCCTAAAACTAGAATAAAGTCATCAAAACGTTTGGGAGATACTAGTTTTGCTATAGCTACAATAGTTAAACCTATAACTAATAAGATGGTAAAAATTTCATGTGTAACAATGTGACGAAGCATGCCCTAAAATATTATAAATTTTAAGAATGAGTGGTATTATTAAGGAATATTTAAATGAATGTATCTAATTTTTATTTAAGAAAAGCATCATATCAATTTCCATAAGAAAATAGATGACATATAAATGAATTTAATCCATTTTTTGGAAACAGAAAAAGTCGATATGAGTTCAAAAATAAACATTGATTAATGTACATTTGCTAAATCAAAAAAAATAATTTCATCAAAAAGGAAGTATGCTTAATACTGTTGTAATTATACCAACATATAATGAGATTGAAAATATAGAAGCTATAATTAAAGCTGTTTTTTCTCAATCTAACAACATTCATATTCTTGTTGTTGATGATAATTCACCAGATTTAACAGCTTTGAAGGTTAAAGAGCTTCAGCATATTTTTACTGATAAATTATTTTTAGAAGTTCGTAAAGAAAAATCTGGATTAGGTACAGCTTATATTCATGGGTTTAAGTGGTCTTTAAATAAAGCCTATGACTATATTTTTGAAATGGATGCCGATTTTTCTCATGATCCAAAAGACATTATAAAGTTGTACAATGCTTGCCGTTTAAAAGATGTAGATTTAGTTATTGGCTCAAGATATAAAACAGGTGTAAATGTTGTAAATTGGCCTATGAACAGGGTATTAATGTCTTATTTGGCATCAAAATATGTACGACTAATAACAGGTATGAAAATTCATGATACCACTGCAGGTTTTGTCTGTTATAAAAAACATGTTTTACAAACTATTGATCTAGATAATGTTAAATTTATAGGTTATGCGTTTCAAATTGAAATGAAATTTAAAGCCTATTTAAAAAAGTTCAATATCGTTGAAATTCCTGTTATTTTTACGGATAGAACACGAGGTAAATCTAAATTAAGCTCAGGTATAATTTCTGAAGCCATTTTCGGAGTAATTTCCATGAAATTGAAAAGTGTATTTAATAAATAATATTTGGTCGGAAAATGGAAATATTAAATTTCTTTTTTCACCTCTTTCATTTATTTTAATCGATTGATGCTAAAACATAAACTTATAAAAAAGTTAATAAAAATGATCTGTTTTCTACCAGAGACTAAATAAGAACATGAAAATGAAAACGACACTTATAAAAAATGCTAAAATAGTAAATGAAAACACCATTTTTAATGGAGATATACTAATTGAAGGCGAATACATTAAAGAAGTTGCAGAATCAATTAGTCTAAAATCTTCTGATGTACTTGTTATTGATGCCGAAGGAAAATATCTTTTACCAGGAGCGATTGATGATCAAGTGCATTTTAGAGAACCTGGATTAATGCACAAAGCAAATATTGAAACAGAATCTAAAGCAGCTATTGCTGGAGGTATTACATCTTTTATAGAAATGCCAAATACCAACCCACAAACCACTACTATTGAAAAATTAGAAGAAAAATTTGAAATAGCAGCACAAACATCGTCAGCGAACTACTCGTTTATGTTTGGTGGGACTAATGATAATTTAGATGAAATTTTAAAACTTGATGTAAATCAGGTGGCAGGTTTAAAACTTTTTTTAGGATCTTCAACAGGTAATATGTTGGTAGATGATCCTAAAGTTTTGGAAAAAATTTTTAAAAGTACCAACATGGTTATTTCTGTGCATTGTGAAGATGAGGGTACGATTAAAAAAAATTTAAAAAAATATATTAATGAGTTTGGAGAGGATATCCCTATAAAATATCATCCCATCATACGAAGCGAAGAAGCTTGTTATTTATCATCTTCTCAAGCTATCGCACTAGCTAAAAAAACAGGAGCAAGGTTGCATGTTTTTCATCTTTCTACAGGAAAAGAAACTAATTTATTTACTAATAAAATACCGTTAGCAGAAAAGAAAATAACAGCTGAGGTATGTATCCATCACCTATGGTTTTCAGATGAAGATTATGATAAAAAAGGAACATTAATTAAATGGAATCCTGCTGTAAAAACAAAAAAAGATAGAGACCAATTATGGGAAGCGCTTTTAGATGGTAGAATAGATGTTATAGCTACAGACCATGCGCCACATACTAAAGAAGAAAAAAATAACGTTTATACTAGTGCGCCATCAGGAGGCCCTTTAGTTCAGCATGCATTACCTGCCATGTTAGAAATGTATCACAAAGAAAAAATATCTTTAGAAAAAATAGTAGAAAAAATGTGTCACAATCCAGCTATACTATTTCAAGTAGCAAGGCGTGGTTACATTAAAGCAGGGTACTATGCTGATTTAGTTTTAGTAGACTTAAATAACCCATGGACAGTAACAAAAGATAATATTTTATATAAATGTGGATGGTCACCATTTGAGGGTGCTACATTCAGATCAAGAATTACGCACACGTTTTTAAATGGTAGTTTAGTATATCACAATGCTAAATTTAATGATGTAAAAGCAGCAAAACGATTAACTTTTAATAGATGATATTAAACCGATTCATATTAATTTTTTTAGTAATACTTACAGCTACTAGTTGTAAAAAACTAAACGGTCCAGAAAAGCCCACAAACCTTATTTCTAAGAAAAAAATGGTAGCTGTTTTAATTGATGCCAAACTTATAACATCGGCAAGTTCAATAAATAAAATTACGATGCGGGATAGCGGGTTAGATCTTAATAATTATGTTTATAAAAAGCATAATATTGATAGCTTACAGTTTACATTAAGTAATAATTATTATGCATTTCATGTTAATGAATATGAGGAAATTTACTCGCAAGTTACTGATAGCTTAAACGCGCTGAAAGTAGAGCTTAAAGCTACTGAAGCTAAAGAATGGAAAGAAAAAACTAAAAAGGAAGCAGACTCTTTAGCAAAGGCTTTAAAAAAGAAAAAGAATGACACTTTAGGATTTAAAGAATTGAAAAATAAGAAAACCTTAGAAATAGATGATACACTCTTTGAAGAAAGTATACAAGAATTGGAAGGGTTAGTTGAACCTATTTCTGATTGATGTAATGTTCACCAATTGTTTCAATCGTTTTATTAATAGCTTTAAATTTATAATTTAAGGCTGTTTTTATTTTATCGCTCTTATAATTTGTTTCGGTTGTTAAGGTTTCGGCTAAGTGCTTTGTTAATTGCCGCCGTTTACCTGTTATTTTATGTTTTAACCAATCTAATTTCCAAACACTACTTAATAAGCTTTTACTAGCTAGTTTGTTGGGAATTTTTGCTTTCACAGCTCTAGCTAAATTTTGAAGAAAATCTTTATAAGTCCAGTTTTCGGCAACTAAAATAAAGCGTTCATTATTTATTGTGCTATTCATCAAAGTAATCATAATTGAAATCACATCATCAACAGCAACCAAACCAATTGTTCCTGAAGTATAAAATTTAATCCCTTTATTTGCTTTTTTAAATAAACTCCCTGTGCCATAACGCCAAATTCCTGCACCTAAAATAACTCCAGGGTTTACAATAACGGCATCAAGCCCTTCTTGTGTGCCTCGCCAAACTTCCATTTCAGCACCATATTTTGTAATGGCATAATCACTGTTATCGTTTTCTGGGTTCCAATCAGTTTCTTCATCGATAGGTTCATTGTTTAAAGTACTTCCTAAAGTCGCAATAGAACTTACATAACAAAGTTTTTCAATGGGATTCGAGATACAAAGGTTCACCATATTGGATGTGCCTTCAATATTTGTTTTTCGTAGAAGTTGATACTTATCAGGTTCAAAAGATACAAAAGCAGCACAGTGATATACTTTAGTAATTCCAATAAAAGCTTCAGAAAGTGCCGGAATATCTAAAAGATCGGCTTGTACCCATTCAATTAAATCAAATAAATTTTCATAATTTTCAGTATAGCAAGAAAATACATTTTTGGTGTTAGAAATTTTATCTTCATTTCTATAAATAGCTCTAACATTTGTGTTTCCAGAAACAAGTCTGTAAAGTAAATGTGCCCCAACTAATCCTGTTCCTCCTGTTACTAAAATCATGGAACTAAAGTAATGAATATTTAAAATAGATGAAGGGAAAAGTTGGTTTTAAGTCTTAGTCGCAATATTTAATAAGTATTAAAAATATGAGCGATTATATTGAGTTTAAAGCTACTTATGTAGTTAATCTATGAAAACCTGTGAAATCCGTGTCATGATTTCTATATTTGCCACAGTTTTTAAAATTAAATAAAAATGATAAAGAATTTTGTTGAAGAATTAACTTGGAGAGGCATGATACATACCATTATGCCAGGAGCTGAAGAACACCTGATGGAAGGCATGCGCAGTGCTTACGTAGGGTTTGATCCAACGGCAGATTCTTTACATATTGGTAATTTGGTGCCTATTATGCTTTTAGCGCATTACCAACGTTGTGGACATAAACCAGTAGCTTTGGTAGGCGGTGCAACAGGAATGATTGGTGATCCTTCTGGAAAATCCAACGAGCGTAATTTATTAGATGAAAAAACACTTCGCCATAATCAAGAGTCCATAAAAGGGCAATTAGCACATTTTTTAAATTTTGAAAGTGATGACGCAAATGCCGCTGAACTTGTGAATAATTATGATTGGATGAAAGATATTTCGTTTCTGGAGTTTATTCGCGATGTTGGTAAGCATATTACTGTAAACTATATGATGGCTAAAGATTCTGTGAAAAATAGAATATCTTCCGATGCCTCTGAAGGGATGAGTTTTACAGAATTTACCTATCAAATGGTACAAGGTTACGATTTCCTTCACCTTTATAAAGAAAAGGATTGCTCTATTCAAATGGGAGGAAGCGATCAATGGGGAAACATAACAACAGGAACCGAATTAATTAGAAGAATTGCTGGCGGAAAGGGATATGCTATAACGTGTCCGTTAATTACAAAATCGGACGGTTCCAAATTTGGTAAATCTGAAGGTGGAAATGTTTGGTTGGATGCTGAAAGAACATCGCCATATAAATTCTACCAATATTGGCTTAATTCTAGTGATGAAGATGCTGAAAAATATATCAAAATTTTTACTTTTTTGGAT
>Ga0114952_1002197_pt1 | contig 15315 bp, 12 predicted proteins | sample SidtaG_2_FD_87303 | JGI IMG/M metagenome (GOLD analysis project Ga0114952, IMG submission 87303) | Marine algal microbial communities from Sidmouth, United Kingdom - Sidmouth_Asex2 metaG | ecosystem: Host-associated > Algae > Red algae > Unclassified | place: Sidmouth, United Kingdom | collected...
CCAGGCGCCGACGCGCCGTCGCCGCGCGCGTCGGCGCCAGACGAAGGCCCCGATTCCCCCGAGCGCGAGCAGCGCGAGCAGAAGCCACCAGCCGGGGGCGAGCGGCCACCACCCGACCGTCGGTGGCACGGGATCGCGGAGCGCCTCGAGCAACGCGTCGCGCTCGTCCATCAGCCCCCGCCTCCGGGGGCGCGCACGAGCACGCGCGCGGCCGCGTCGCGCAGGGGGTCGGCGGTCGACACATCGATGTGCCGGTGCCCGCCGCCGGCGAAGAACCCGACCACGTCGGCGCGCCGCTCGGCGAAGCGGACGGCATGGCTCTCGCGCTGGGCTTCACCGCCGACGGCGAGCGTCGAGCGTCCGATCCGATCGCCCTCGGCCGCGACGAGCTCGTAGCGCCCAGGCTCGGGCAGCGTCCGCTCCAGGGGATCGGAGACCTGCACGGCGAGCAGCTCGAGCGAGTGCAGGAGCCCGCCGAGCGCCGTGCGCGAGGTCTCGTCGAAACCGGCGAAGTCGCTCAGCACCACGACCGTGCTGCCGGGCTGTGCGACGTGGCGCAGCCGGGCGAGGCTGTCGCCGAGCTGTCCGCGCTCGGGCGCCGGCGCCCGGCGCTGCCCCTGCACGATCGAGCGGAAGAGGTCCATGAGCCCACGTCGCCCGCTGCGCGGGCGCGCCTCCGCGTGCCAGTCGTCGGTCAGCACGAAGCCGCCGACCCGGTCGCGGGCGGCGACGGCGCTCCAGCCGAGCACCGCGGCGAGCCGGGCGGCCATGACCGACTTGTACATCCCGCGCGTCGCGAAGCGCATCTCGGCGCGGGCGTCGACGACGAGCAGTACCGGCCGTTCGCGCTCCTCGACGAAGAGCTTGGTGTGAGCGCGCCCCGAGCGCGCCGTCACCCGCCAGTCGATCAGACGTACGTCGTCCCCCGGCTGGTACACGCGAGTCTCGGCGAAGTCGAGCCCACGTCCGAGCCGTCGCGACACGGCCGCTCCCGTGAGCGGTGCCCGGCTCGCGATGCGCCGTCGTCCGAGGGCGCCGGCGAGCGCGCGCAGCTGCACCAGCTCGTCGAGCGAGGTGCTGGCGGGAGAGGCGAACACGGGCCCCCGTTCCGCCGCGCGCGCGGGGACACCGCTCAAGGCAGGGCCACGAGCCCGAGCAGACGATCGACGACATCGTCGGCCGTCACGCCGTCCGCCTCGGCCTCGAAGGAGAGCAGCAGCCGGTGTCTGAGGACATCGTGCACGACCTCCTGCACGTCCCCCGGTGAGACGTAGTCGCGCCCCTCGAGCCAGGCGTGGGCGCGGGCGGCCGCGTCGAGCGCGAGCGTGCCTCGCGGGCTCGCCCCGAACGACAGCCAGCGCTCGAGATCGGCGTCGTGCCGCGCCGGCTCGCGGCTCGCGACGACGAGCCGCACGATGTAATCCTCGAGCGCGTCGGCCAGGTGCACCTCGAGCACCTCGCGCCGCGCCTCGAACAGCTCCTCGAGCGTCAACGTCGTTCGCTCTCGCGACGCGCCCGCCGTGTCTCGACCCGCCCGCTCGTCGGGTCCGTCGGGCCGGCCGGGCAGGTCGGGCTCCTCGTGCGAGTCGAGCGTCGCCAGGCGCTCGCCGACGACCGTCGCCGCCCGCGCCCGAGCCTTCGCCTCGGCGCGTACCAGGCGCAGGATCTCCGCCTCGCGCTCCCCGTCGGGGTAGCCGACGACGACGTGCATGAGAAAGCGGTCGAGCTGCGCCTCGGGCAGGGGATAGGTGCCCTCCTGCTCGATCGGATTCTGGGTGGCCATGACCATGAACGGCGCGGGCAGTGGGTAGGTTTCGTGCCCGACCGAGATCTGCTGCTCGGCCATCGCCTCGAGCAGTGCCGACTGGACCTTGGCCGGCGCCCGGTTGATCTCGTCGGCGAGGATGAGGTTGTTGAACAGCGGCCCTCGCTGGAACGCGAAGGAGCCGTCCGCGGGGCGCCAGACCTCGGTGCCGGTCAGGTCCGCGGGCAGGAGATCGGGGGTGAACTGCACCCGCTGGTAGTCCGCCTCGATGCCGTGGGCGAGCGCTCGCACCGCGCGTGTCTTGGCGAGCCCGGGCGCCCCCTCGACGAGCAGGTGCCCATCGACGAGGAGCGCGATCAGCAACCGACTGACCAGCGTCTCCTGGCCGATCACGGCCGCCTCGAGCTGCGATCGCAGGCGCGCGACGACGGGGAGTACGCTCATGAGAAGACTGGGGGAGAGGAGGGGAACCGAGGACGTCGGATAAGGCGTTGGGGAGAGTGCCGGACGGCGGCGCCGAGTCGGGGTGTCAGATGATGTCGATCGTCAGGGGATACTCCACTCCGCCGTAGAGTGCGTTGACCACGACGCTGTTCCCGCCGGAGAGCACACCGGCCGTGAACAGACCCGCATCCTCGCCGCTTCTGACGAGGAAGGCGAGCTCCCGATCGTCGACGTCGAGAGCGCGCCAGCGGACCTCTTCGGTGAAGTCCCTGTTCCCGACGAGGAATCTCAGCTGAATCGTGCTGCCGGCGGCGACTTCGAGCACGTCGTTGTCGTCGGCGCCCTCGAAGCGCACGTCGTCCTCGGTACCGTCCGTGTTCTCGAACACGGTGATCTCACCCGTGCCGATCGTCTCGCCACAGCGCGCGCTGACCGTCGCGGTACCCGCGCTGTCGCCCCCCGAGAAGCGTCCGCGCGACTCCGCCTCGTTGCTCACGGTGGCGGAATCGAGCCCGCCGGTGACCTCCCAGTCGACCGTCGCGGTGATGATCTCGTCCCGCAGGTTGCCGTCGGCCTCGGCGCCATAGCGTCCGGTCGCGCTCAGATCGATCTCCCGTCCGGTGCCGACCCGGGAGTCGTTCCCCGTGCCGACGACGATCTCCTGCAGCGTCGAATCGACCGGGATGTCCTGGACCAGAGAGGCTTGATTGGACGCCGCGCTCAGCTGCGCGGTACCCGGGAAAGCGGCCGAGAACAGGGCACTGCCGTCCTCCTCCTCGACGAGTCGCGCACCGCTCGTCACCGATTCCCAATCGGGGTTGGGCAGCAGCCGCTCCGAGCCGTCGGCGAAGATACCGACCGCGACGAAGCGCTCGGACACGCACGGATCGAGACTCGTCTGGCCATCGTCGTTCTCCGGGTTCTCGATGCGCTCGATCGAGGCCACCGAGGAGGTCGACACCGTGACGACATAGGCACCCGCGGCGATCTCGCCTATGCGCACCCCGACCTCGACCTCGCCGTCGGCTCGGGCGAGGAAGGAGCCGTTCTCGTCGATCGTGGCGACGTTCGAATCGGAGACGGACCAGCGGCGCGAGCTGCCGTCGATCTCGAACTCGGTGCCGGTATCGTCCCGCCCCCTGAGCGTGAACGGTATGCGCTCGTCGGCGTTGACGGTCAGTGGCCGGATCGTCCCGAGCGGGGGGCGGATCGACAGCGACTCGAGCCCGAGCCGTTCCACCTCGATCGCCTCCTCCAGTGGCCGGGCGTCACCCGAGCAACCGACGACGAACAGCGCGACGAGAACGGCACGGGGCAGGCTTCTCACGGATACGCTCATCGGACATCGAGCCTCAGGCCGATCATCAGACCATCGACTTGGATCGCCTCGTCATTGTAGAAGTTCCGGTACTCGGCACCGACGAGCACCCCCGGCAGACGCACCAGTCGCTGCTGCAGACCGATGCCGAAGCGGGCCCCGGAAAAACGCTCGTCGACCTCGCGCCCTCCGCCGTTCGGCTCCTGGGTGACGGTGTAGTCGACGTAGCCGAGCACGAGATAGCCGCGGAGCCGATCGCGCGGCGGCGAGCTGAAGCGCAACGCCGCACCGAAAGCCTCGCTGACCCCGGCCTCGAAGCCATCGTCGCTGCCACGATCGATCTCGGTGTCGGCGAAGGCCTCGAGGCCGATGTTCGGCAGCACCCAGAGGCCGAGGCTAGCGCTGGCGACCGGGGAGACGAAGTCGCGCTCCGAGTGCCGCACGCCGTTGGCGCCGAGCTGCACCTCGGCGTAGAGGGTGCCGGGACGGCCATCGGCGACGGCGGCGACGGGGCCGAGCGCGAGCAGCGGCAGCAGACACGAGAGGATCAGGGTACGGCGGCGCAAGCGACACTCCGGGACAAACGGCACGGGCCGGCTACGATAGCACCGGCATCCGAGCTCGGGCAGCGACGAGCGGGAAAGCGTCGGACGGTGGGCCTCCGGACGCAGGGGCGCGACGAGGCCTCGCGAATCGACATGCTCAGGCGGGCTCGGGGCAGAGTCTGCCACCGAGACGAGACTCCCGGTCACCGTAGCGAACGAGCACCGCGCAACCTTCTCCGGAATCGTTCGGCGCTGTCGTCCGTGCCCGTAGCGACCCGTCCTCGCCGACCCGCCCGAGCGGCTCGACGGCGATCACGACATGGTGGTTGACCAGCTCGAGCCCTCGGTTCTCCCCCCCGGTGATCGCGGTCCGTCGTTCGCGCAGGAAACGCACGAGGGCGACCTCGCCGGTGTCGGGTGCCGGGGCGGGAAGGTGGTCGACGGTGCGCGCCGCGCGCTCGCCGACGCGAACGCCGTCGACGCTGATCCGGAGCACGTCGCCGTCACGTGACACCCGGATCTTGGGCCCCTCGGCGTGCCCTCGTCGGAGCGCTGCGACGATACCCCTCTCGTCGGAGCCCACGGCCGCGTGACGACCGTCGACGATCGCCTGCGGGGTGAAGATGCCGGTGCGCCCGGTGAGCGGCCGCTCGTCGTAGTCGCGCTGCCGAAAGCTCCAGGCGGAGTCGGAGAACGGGTCGACGAAACTCCCCGCCACCCCGTGCACGAGCGAGTTCCAATAGTCGACGTGGTACTCGAGCCCGATCAGTGCCGGGTTCTTCTCGAGCAGTGCACCGAGCAGACGGTCGGCGGGCGGGCACGAGGAGCAACCGTGCGAGGTGAACAGCTCGACGACCGGGTCGGCGGGACGGGAAGGCGACTCGTCGGTCTCGGCCGCGCGAGCGCGATCGGCGAAGGCGAAGCCGAGTACGGCGAGGATGACGACCCCACCGAACGCGGCGCTCGAGGGGGCGACCCACCGTGCCGAGCCCGGTCGTGACGAACCGCGCCTGCTCTCGGCTCGACCGGTCACGAAATCGCTTTGAGGGGGCGCACGAAGTCGGTAGCGGGCTATCGATCCGTCGTTCATCGAAAGGGAGACGATGGCGAGAACCTGCCTCAGTCCCCTCGCCCGCCGATCGGTTCCCGAGATGCGAACGCGTCGACACTCGCTCCGCGTCGTGGAGCCCGTCGGCCCCGCCGTCGTCGGCCTCCGATCGAGGCGACGTCTCGGGTGAGCGATCACGACACGTGCGACACCTGACACCGCCGCCCATCCCCCCGCCACTCGATCGGGTCCGATCGGCAGCGAGGAGCGGAACGCCCGGTGCGGCCGATCAGCCACGGTCGGTAGTCGGAGCGGACGGGCGGGCTTTCCTCACTCCGAAACGCACAGACCCCGCCGAAGCGGGGTCTGCAGGTCGAAACCAGGGAAGGCGAGAGCCGATCGCGACCGGCTCTCGAACGACCCTTCGAACCGATACAACAAACGTTACATAGCGGTTACGTTGACCGCCGCCGGACCTTTTTGGCCCTGCTCGATGTCGAAGGAGACCTTCTGTCCTTCGTCGAGCGTCTTGTAGCCTTCGCCCGTGATGGCGGTGTGGTGGACGAACACGTCCTTACCACCGTCTTCCGGAGCGATAAAGCCGAAACCCTTCGCCGCGTCGAACCACTTAACAGTACCAGTACTCAATGTAATACCCTGTATATCAATAACAACCGAATGGACCTGACGAAGCGGCCTGAGGCGGCGTGAAGCGAGCCCGACAGCCTGCCGACGACTTGATCCCGACAATCGATCCGGGGACGTAGAGACGCCGTCCGGACCGGAAGATACCGCGGGCGTCGATACCCGCGATTTCTGCAATATAAGTATTTCCCCCACGGAAAACAAGCCTTCGAATGCGACCGACCGACCCTTCGCCGAGCGCCCTCGCCCCCGGCTCCAGCGAGGCTCGTCTTCGGTGAGCTCCCTCTTCCAGACCGGGCAGCGTTGGATCAGCGACACCGAGACCGATCTCGGGCTCGGCACCGTGCTGGAGGCGGCGCACCGGCGCGTGACGCTGCTGTTCCCGGCGAGCGACGACACCCGGATCTACGCGACCGAGAGCGCGCCGCTCACGCGCGTCGTCTTCGCCCCCGGCGACACGGTCGCCGCTCGTGCGGGCTGGCGCCTCGCGGTCACGCGGGTGGAGGATGACGAGGGGCTGCTCCGCTACGTCGGAACGCGCGAGGACTCGGGCGAGACGGTCACGCTGCTCGAGACCGATGTCGATGACCTGCTGCAGTTCGCGACACCGCGCGAGCGACTGTTCGCGGGCCTGATCGACGGCGCCCGCTGGTACGCCCTTCGCCGCGCCGTGTTCGAGCACCGTCGGTGGCTCGCCCATTCGAACGTACGCGGGCTCGCCGGCGCCCGGGTCGCGATCCTCCCTCACCAGGTCCACGTGGCGGTCTCGGCCCTCGAGCGCGAGCACCCGAGGCTTCTGCTCGCCGACGAGGTCGGGCTCGGCAAGACGATCGAGGCGGGACTGATCGTCCACGCCCGGCTGGTGCGGGGGCAGGACGCGCGCGTCCTGATCGTCGTGCCGGCGCCGCTGCTGCACCAGTGGCTCGTCGAGATGCTCCGCAAGTTCAACCTCACCTTCGCCGTCGTCGACGCCGAACGCTTCGCCGAGCTCGAGGCCACGGCCCCCGAGGGCAACCCCTTTCTCGCCGAGCAGCTGGTGCTCTGCCCCCTCGACGATCTCGTCGCCGACGAGGCGATGGGGGACGCCGCGATCGGTGCCGGGTGGGACATGCTCGTCGCCGACGAGGCGCACCGGCTCGGCTGGTCGCCCGACGCTCCCTCTCCCGGCTACGCGCTGCTCGAGGCGCTCGCCGGCGTCGCCCCGTCGGTGCTGCTCCTGAGCGCCACTCCCGAGCGACTCGGCCGGGACGGTCACTTCGCCCGTCTGCGCCTACTCGACCCCGAGCGCTTCGGCGATCTCGGACGCTATCGCGATGAGGAAGCGGGCTATGCGCCGGTGGCCGAGATCGCCGAGCGGCTGAGCCGCGACGAAGGGCTCGAGGAGAGCGATATCGACGCGCTCGAGAGTCTGCTCGGAGAATCGCTGTCGGCGACCGAGCGACGCACCCTCGCCTCCTCGACGGCGCTCGCGATGAGCGAGCTCGGCACCCGTCTGGTCGAGCGCCTCGTCGACCGCCACGGCACCGGGCGAGTGATGTTCCGCAATACCCGGGCCACGGTCGGTGGCTTCCCCGGTCGCGTCCTCCACCGCCACGCGCTCGAGGACGACTCGCTCGAGACGCTCGTCGCCTGGCTGGTCGAGTTCCTCGCCGAGCACCATCCGGAGAAAGTGCTGCTGATCTGCGCCCGCGCCGAGACGGTCGTGGGGCTGGCCGAGGCGCTGCGCGTCGCCGGCGTTCCGAGCGCCCGCTTCCACGAAGGCATGAGCATCGTCGAGCGCGACCGCGCCGCCGCCTTCTTCGCCGATCCGGAGGAGCACTGCCGGTTGCTGCTGTGCTCGGAGATCGGCAGCGAGGGACGGAACTTTCAATTCCTCCACCACCTCGTGACGATCGAGCTGCCGAGCTCACCGGATCTCCTCGAGCAGCGCATCGGCCGGCTCGATCGGATCGGTCAGACGCAGACCGTGCAGGTGCACGTGCCGACGGCGTCGGGCTCGCGTGACCGTGTGCTCCTTCGCTGGTACGACGAGGGCCTCGGCGCGTTCGAGCGCACCGTCCGTGCCGGTGCCGCCGTCGAGCACGCGCTCGGCGAGCCGATCACCGACGCCGCCGAGCGGGCGGTGCGAGGGGCGCTAGCGGAGGGGGAGCTCGAGACGCTGATCGAGAAGACACACACGCTCGCGGGGCGCCTCGAGCGCGAGCTCGAGCGCGGGCGCGATCGGCTGCTCGAGCTCAACTCGAACCGTCCCGAACGGGTGCAGGTCGAGCTCGACGAGCTCGCCCGGCTCGATCGGGACTACCGCCTGCGGGACTTCATGGAGACGGTGTTCGACCGCGTCGGCATCGATGTGATCGAGCAGAGCGATCACTGGATACTGCGTCCGGGTGACCACATGCAGGTGGCGAGCTTCCCGCAGCTACCCGAGGACGGCACCAGCGTGACCTTCGAGCGCGCCACGGCCCTCGCGCGCGAGGAGCTACGGTTCCTGAGCTGGGACCACCCGATGGTCACCGGTGCCATGGAGCTCGTGCTCGACGAGGGGCTCGGCCAGGCCGACTGTCAGGTCATTGCCGTGCCCGAGCTTCCCGACGGGCTCGCTCTGGTCGAGGCGAGTCACGTGCTCGACTGTACCGCCCCTGCCGCGCTCGGCGTCGAGCGCTTCCTCGCCGCCGAGCTCGACACTCGTCGACTCGGCACCGACGGGCGGGACTGGACGGTCGCGCTCGAGCCCCTCGACATCGACTCCACCCGCCGGCGTCACGACCGCACGCGCCTGCGCCGGGTCGTCATCGCCAACCGCGAGCCTCTCTCGAGACTGCTCGAACACTGCACGCGTCTCGCCGAAGCGCGCGTTCCGGCCCTGATCGAAGAGGCGCGCGCCGCCGTCCGCGACGAGCTCGACGAGGCGCGCGAGCGGCTCCTCGCCCTCGCTCGGGTGAACCCCGCCGTCCGCGAAGAGGAAGTTCGCGCGCTCGAGCTGCGGCGCGAGGCGCTTCTCGACGCCCTCGGCGGCACGCGGGCGCATCCGGTGCAGGTGCGTGTGCTGTTCAACACCTCGGGCGGCGGCCGATGAAGATCGTCTCGTTCAACGTCAACAGCGTACGCCTCCGCCTCCACCAGCTCGAGGCGCTCGTCGCGCGTCACGCCCCCGATGTCATCGGCCTCCAGGAGACCAAGGTCGTCGACGCGGACTTCCCGGCCGAGGCGCTCCGCGAGCTCGGCTACGAGGCGGCGTTCGCCGGGCAGAAGACGCACTACGGCGTCGCGACGCTCTCGAGGACACCGCTCGAGGACATATCGATCGGCTTCGCGAACGACGACGGCGACGCCCAGAAGCGTCTGATCGAGACGAGCGTGACGAGCCCGAACGGCACCCGCGTGCGGATCGTCAACGGCTACTTCCCGCAGGGCGAGAACAGAAAGCACGAAATCAAGTTCCCCGCCAAGGAACGTTTCTACGCCGACCTTCTCGCCAAGCTCGAGACCGAGCACGATCCCACCGAGCACCTGGTGCTCCTCGGCGACTTCAACGTCGCCCCGCTCGATGTCGACATCGGCCTCGATGCGCAGACCATCAAGCGTTGGCTGCGTGCCGGCAGCACGAGCTTCCTGCCCGAGGAGCGCGAGTGGATCGAACGTCTCAAGGGCTGGGGACTCGACGACAGCTACCGCGTGAAGCACCCCGAGCGAGACGATCTCCACAGCTGGTTCGACTACCGTAGCCGCGGCTTCGAGCGCGAGCCCAAACGCGGGCTACGGATCGATCACCTGTTCACGAGTGCTCCGATGACGGCGGCGCTCGTCGACGCGGGCATAGATCAGGACTTGCGCGCGATGGAGAAGCCCTCCGATCACTGTCCGGTCTGGGCTTCGTTCGATCTCTGAGCGCCCGTTCTCGTCGGCACCGACGAGCCCCGCCTCTCGCTCGGACAAGAGGCACCTCTCGAGAGCGTTCCGCCCGCGCGCGATCGCGGGCGAGGGTGGCGCGTGCCGCTACTTCGGCAGCTCCCCCTGCACGCCCTCGACGTAATAGTTCATGCCGAGCAGCGTCTGATCGTCGACCATCTCCCCTTCGGCGACGATCTCCTCGCCCGACTGGTCGTTGATCGGCCCCTGGAAGGGGTGCATCGAGCCCTCGACGATGCCTGCCTTGATGACCTCGGCCGCCTCCTTGACATCGTTCGGCACCGCCTCGCTGTAGTCGGCGAAGCCGACCATTCCGGAGTCGATGCCCATCCAGACGTCCTGGGACTCCCAGCTACCGTCGATAACCGCCTGTGCCCGCTCGACGTAGTAGTCGTTCCAGTCGTCGATGATGGAGGTCAGCTGCGCCTTCTCGGCGAACGCGGCCATGTCCGACGCCTGCCCGAAACCGACGATGCCGCGCTCCTCGGCGACCTGCAGCGGCGCGGGAGAATCGGTGTGCTGGGTGATGATGTCGGCGCCCTGATCGATCAGCGCACGGGCCGCGTCCGCCTCCTTGCCCGGGTCGTACCAGCTGTTGACCCAGACCACCTTGGTCTCGGCCTCGGGATTGACCTTGCGCATCGCGATCGTGAAGGCGTTGATGCCGCGCACGACCTCGGGGATCGGGAAGGAGGCGACGTAGCCGACGACGTTGCTCTTGGTCATCATCCCCGCCATCGTGCCGATCACGGCACGCCCCTCGTAGAAGCGTGCCGAGTAGGTCGAGAGATTGTCCGCTTGTTTATAGCCGGTCGCGTGCTCGAACTTCACGTCCGGGAACTCGCGAGCGACCTTCACCGTCGGGTTCATGAACCCGAAGGAGGTGGTGAAGATCAGTCCGTGGCCCTCGCTGGCGAGCTTCCTGATGACGCGCTCGGCGTCGGCCCCCTCCGGCACGCTCTCGACGAAAGTGGTCGAGACCGCCTCCCCGAGCGCCTCCTCGATCGCCTGCCGGCCGATGTCGTGGCGATAGGTCCAGCCGTGGTCCCCGACCGGTCCGACGTAGACGAAGCCGATCTTCAGCGGATCGTCCTGAGCGAGCGCGGGAATCGTCGATACCGCAAGCACGGCACCCACCAGCAAAGCCTTTCTCAAAAGCGAACGTCGGTGCATCGAGTGTTCTCCGGAGAGGGTAGGCGAGCGGGTACCGGCCGCGCTCAGACGGTGGGGTGGAAGGGTTTGCCGATACTCGCCGGAGCGTTCCTCCTGATGCGGCCCGCGTCGCGCGAGATCAGCACCAGCACGAGTATGGTCGCAAGGTAGGGTAGCATCGACATCAGCTGCGAGGGTACGGCGAGCCCGAGCGCCTGACCGTGCAGCTGCAGGACGCCGATGCCGCCGAAGAGATACGCCCCGAGCAAGAGCCTGCCCGGTTGCCACACGGCGAATACGACGAGCGCGAGCGCGATCCAACCGCGCCCGGCGCTCATGTTCTCGGCCCACATCGGCGTGTAGGCGAGCGAGAGGTAGGCGCCGCCGAGCCCCGCGCAGCCACCGCCGAAGAGGGTCGCGAGATAGCGCACGCGGATCACCGGGTAGCCGAGCGCGTGGGCCGCGTCGTGCGAGTCCCCGACCGCCCGGAGCACGAGCCCCGCCCGGGTCCGCGACAGGAACCAAGCCACCCCCGCCACCAGAGCGAAGGAGCCGTAGACGAGCGCATCGTGCTCGAACAGCAGCGGCCCGAGGAACGGGATCGCCGAGAGCCCAGGCACGGCGATATCCGGGAGCCCGCCGAGCGCGACGCCGACCAGCGACTGCCCGACGAGGGCGCTCAGGCCCACGCCGAAGATCGTCAGCGCGAGCCCGGTGGCCACCTGCGAGGACTGCAAGCTCAGCGTCAGGAAGGCGAACACGGCGGCGAGGGCGACACCGGCGAGGAAGCCGGCGACGACGCCGAGCGTCGCGCTGCCGCTCGCGTGGGTCGCGGCGAAGCCGCTGACCGCACCGGCGAGCAGCATGCCCTCGACCCCGAGGTTCAGCACGCCCGAGCGCTCGACGACGAGCTCGCCGATCGCGGCGTAGACCAGCGGCGTCGCGGCCGTGACGACGGTGAGGAGCGTCAGCAGCACGGTCTCGTTCACCTGTGTCCCTCCCCGGAGACCTCGGTCGTGTCCGCCGATACCGGAGCATCTCGGCGAACCGGACGGGCGCGACCGATCGCGACCCGGAAGCCGATCAGCACATCGGCCGCGAGCAGAAAGAACAGCAGCATCCCCTGGAACACCCCGGTGACGGCCAGCGGCAGGTTCAGGCTGATCTGCGCCGCCTCCCCTCCGAGATAGGACAGCGCCATGACCAGCCCCGCGAACAGCACCCCGAGCGGGTGCAGCCGCCCGAGAAAGGCGACGATGATCGCGGTGAACCCGTAGCCGGGGGAGATCGAGGGCAGCAACTGCCCGATCGGACCGGCGACCTCGAACAGGCCCGCGAGCCCCGCAACGCCGCCACCGAGCAGCAGCGCCACCCAGATCAGCCGCTTTTGGCTGAACCCGGTCTGCGCCCCCGCGCGCGGGGCGGCCCCGTTCACCCTGAGCGCGAACCCGAGCAGCGTGCGCGAGAGCAGCACCCAGCCAAGGGCGACGAGCGCGAGCGCGACCAGGGCGCCGACGTGCAGCCGCGTCCCCGAGAGCACGCGCGGCAACAGAGCGGCATCGTGGAACAGCCGTGACTCGGGGAAGTTGAACCCGTCGGGATCACGAAGCGGTCCGGACACCAGATAGCTCAGGAGCAGCGTCGCGACATAGGTCAGCATCAGGCTGGTCAGGATCTCGTTGGCCCCGAAGCGCGTTCTGAGAAATGCCGGCACTCCGGCCCAGAGCCCACCGCCGAGCACCCCGGCCACCGCCATCAGCGGCAGCACGAACCACCCCTCCACCTCGTAGAGCACGAGCGCCACGGCTCCGCCCGCGATCGCCCCTGCGATCAGCTGACCCTCGGCCCCGATGTTCCAGACCTGCGCGCGGAAGCCGATCGAGAGCGCGACGCCGATCATGACGAGCGGGGCGGCCTTGACCCCGAGCTCGGCGAGCCCGTAGCGGGTCGAGAGCGGATCGACGAAGAAGGCGTGGAACGCCTCGCCGATCGGTACACCGAGCAGCGCGAACAGCACGACCCCGGCCACGAGCGTCGCGGCCAGCGCGAACAGCGGGGCGAGCCAGCCCATCAGCCGCGAGGGATGCGCCCGCCGCTCGAGCCGGATCACGATCGGCCGCTCACGAACCGCCCGTCACGCGGCCAGCGCCTCGCCGCCCATCAGCAGTCCCACTTCCCGCACTCCGACCGAGGCGGTCGAATGGAACGCCGAGAGCCGACCCGCGCAGAGCGCCCCGATGCGCTCGGTCAGCACCATCAGCTCGTCGAGGTCCTGGGAGATGACGAGCACCGCCGAGCCGGACTCCGCGAGCTCGCGCAGCGCGGCGTGGATGACCGCCGCCGCACCCGCGTCCACTCCCCAGGTCGGCTGCGAGACGACGAGCGCGGCCGGCCGCTGGAGGATCTCCCGCCCGACGACGAACTTCTGCAGATTCCCCCCCGAGAGACTCCCGGCGAGGCTCTCGGGACCGCGGCAGCGAACGTCGAAGCGCTCGATGATCTCGCTCGCGAAGGCACGGCTCGCCCTCCCCGAGAGCAGCCCGAAGCGACCGAGCGGACGACGGTGGTGAGCCGTCAGAAACGCGTTCTCGGCGAGCGTCATCGAAGGAACGGCCGCGTGCCCGAGCCGCTCCTCGGGCACCGTGCAGAGCCCGAGCCGACGGCGCTCGCCCGCCCCGAGCCGTCCGATCTCACGTCCCTCGAGACGCACCGCACGCGCCTCCGGCAGCCGCCGCTCGCCGCCGATCACCTCCACGAGCTCGTCCTGCCCGTTGCCCGCGACGCCCGCGATGCCGACGATCTCGCCCGCCGCGACGGCGAGATCGAGATCGTGAAGCGCGCTCGCGTGAGCCCCCCCCGGGGGGAGCGTGATGCGTTCGAGCACCAGCCGCGCGCGCTCGCGGTCCGGCTCGGACGAGGCGGCACCGTCGGCGCTCTCCCGAGCGGGCTCGCGCGAGGCGGCGCCGACCGTCGCGAGCGTCGCCGCGGGCAGAGCCCCGGCCAGCGTCTCGCCCATCATCAGCGCCGCGAGACTCGCGGCGGACTCCGCCGCCGGATCGGCCTCGGCGACGCGACGACCGTCTCTGAGGATCGTCGCCTCGTCGCAGAGACGGCGGATCTCGTCGAGCTTGTGACTGATGTAGAGGATCGCGGCGCCCTCGTCGGCGAGACGTCGGAGGGTGGCGAAGAGCTCGGCGACCTCCTGCGGCGTCAGCACCGAGGTCGGCTCGTCCATGATCAGAAGCGCCGGCTCCTGCAAGAGACAGCGGCAGATCTCGATCCGCTGACGTGCGCCGACGGAGAGCGTGTGCACGGGGCGCTCGGGCTCGAGCGGCAGGCCGTAGCGCGCCGAGACCTCGCGAACGCGCGTGGCGAGATCGGCGTCGGCGTCGAGCGCCATGCCGAGGGCGATATTCTCGAGCACGGTCATCGACTCGAACAGCGAGAAGTGCTGGAACACCATCGCGATGCCGAGCTCGCGCGCCTCGGCGGGGCTGCTCACCCGGACCTCCCGCCCCTTCCAGAGAATACGTCCCGAATCGGGCTGCAACAGCCCGTAGAGCACCTTGACCAGGGTGCTCTTGCCCGCCCCGTTCTCCCCGAGCAGCGCGTGCACCCGCCCCGCGGCGAGGGTCAGATCGATCGCGTCGTTGGCGAGAACGCCGGGATAGCGCTTCGTGATGCCCTGCAGCGAGACCAGCGGCACGCCTTCGGACGCCGGCGTCCCGGGCTCGCGAGTCGCCGCATCGTCCGGGGACACGGGTGGCGGAGCGGGCGAGCGGTCGGTACCCGGGGGATCGTCGGCTGCCATGGGCTCGCGCGATAGGGGTCCGCGGGAGTGTACCGCCCCGGACCCGACACGCCTAGCACCGCCCGGCACCGGACAGCACCGGACAGCACCGGACAGCGTCCGGGTTCCGCCCACCTCCTCGATCGAGGTCGCTCGCCGCTCGCCACCGATCCTCGTCAGTGCTCGGGCAGCGCGATGTTCTCGAACAGCCGCGCCCGCCGTTCGGGAGTACCCGCCGCGAGCGCCGTGTCGACGAGCTCCGGGGTCAGATGCGGGGCGAAGCGTTCGATGAAGTCGTGCATGAAGGGGCGCAAGGCCCGGTGGCGGCGCATACCGATGTGGGTGACGCTGCTCTCGAAGAGGTGGGAGGCGTCGAGCGCCGAGAGATCGTCGTCGGCACCGGACTCCACGGCCATGCGCGCGATGATGCCGACCCCGAGCCCGGTGCGGACATAGGTCTTGATGACATCGGCGTCGGTCGCGGTCAGTACCACGTTCGGCGCGAGACCCCGGGCGTGGAAGGCGCGATCGAGTCGCGAGCGACCGGTGAAGCCGAAAACGTAGGTCACGATCGGGTAGGCGGAGAGCGCCTCGAGGGTCAGGCTCCCGATACGCGAGAGCTTCTCGAGCGCGTGCCCGGGGCGCACGACGATGGCACGGTGCCAGCGGGAGCACGGCATCAGCACGAGCGCGTCGTAG
>Ga0114952_1002199_pt1 | contig 15304 bp, 11 predicted proteins | sample SidtaG_2_FD_87303 | JGI IMG/M metagenome (GOLD analysis project Ga0114952, IMG submission 87303) | Marine algal microbial communities from Sidmouth, United Kingdom - Sidmouth_Asex2 metaG | ecosystem: Host-associated > Algae > Red algae > Unclassified | place: Sidmouth, United Kingdom | collected...
CCTACCGGAAAGGATTCCCTTTCGATGAAACAGAAGTACAAAGACGGGGATGTAATTAGTCCTGGTACCGTAATTATTTCCGCCGCAGGAAACTGCAACGATATCACCAAAGTAATTGAACCGGTACTTCAAAAAGACGGCGGTGACATCTATTACATCAACCTCTCAAAAGACAATTATAAATTAGGAGGCTCTTCTTTCGGGCAAATATTAAATGCTGTAGGGAATGAAGCTCCGACCATAAAAGATGATGTCTATTTCAAAAAAGTTTTTGATTCAATTCAAACTTTACTAAGAAATGAACAAATCATTGCTGGTCATGATGTTGCATCAGGAGGTTTGATTACTACGTTACTAGAACTTTGCTTCGCGGATAATGACTTGGGCGCTGAATTAGACTTGACTGATTTGAGCGAATCAGACCCCATCAAACTATTATTTTCCGAAAATTCGGGAATCGTTTTTCAAGTCCATACTGATGGAAATCAGGACCTAGAAAAAATCTTATCCAAAGAAGATATCGATTTCAAAAAGATAGGAAAAGTAGTTTCAGAACCCATTTTGACCATTAAAAACGGAAGTATGGAAATGGGTTTGAATGTTACATCTTTACGAGATAAATGGTTCAAAACCTCCTATTTATTAGACAATAAACAAACCGCAAGGGGATTAGCGAAAGACCGTTTTGATAATTATAAGGTGCAACCGTTGGAATATGTATTTCCCAAAAACTTTACCGGCAAAAATGTCATCCTGAGCGCAGTCGAAGGGAAACAGCGACAAAAGCCAAAAGCAGCAATCCTACGTGAAAAAGGAAGCAACTCTGAACGTGAAATGGCAAATGCTATGTACTTAGCAGGTTTTGATGTCAAAGATGTGCACATGACGGACTTAATATCTGGCCGAGAAACTCTAGAAGACATTCAATTCTTGGGTGCCGTTGGCGGCTTTTCAAACTCCGATGTACTAGGAAGCGCCAAAGGTTGGGCAGGTGCTATCAAGTACAATGAAAAGGCGAACGCGGTTATTAAAAATTTCTTTGAGAGACCGGACACCCTGTCTATTGGCATCTGCAATGGTTGCCAGTTATTTATGGAACTGGACCTCATCAACCCCGAACACGAGACCCACGGGAAAATGACCTATAACGACTCCCAAAAGCATGAGAGTAATTTTACTTCGGTAAAGATCCAAGAAAACAACTCCGTAATGCTTTCAAGTTTAGCTGGAACAACTTTGGGGGTTTGGATTTCTCATGGTGAAGGCAAGTTCAGTCTACCGCAATCCGAAGATGATTATGATATTGTTGCCAAATATGGCTATGAAGGCTATCCTGCAAACCCTAACGGAAGTGATTTTAATACGGCTATGCTTTGTGATTCCACTGGTCGCCATTTGGTAACCATGCCACATATTGAACGGTCGACATTTCCTTGGAACTGGGCGCACTACCCTGCCGATAGAAACGATGAAGTTTCGCCGTGGCTAGAGGCTTTCTTGAACGCAAGGGATTGGGTTGAAAAACATTTTTAAATCCATAGGTATAGTTGCCGCCTTTAAATTGGCATTCAAGTCATCATTGTGATTCGTTCTGTTTTAAGTCTTTTATTATTTCCCAACAACTTTAGCCCGAATTCTCTAGGGAGGACCGATACCTAAAAATGGAGCTCAACCCAACAGAGATTAAAAGAAAAAGAAATATGAATTAACTTTAGAGAACCGGACTAAGGCTTTTCATTGGATACAGTGTTAGCCTCTTTTATTAAACTCAAATACTTACCAGGAGCATTCCCCGTCATTTTTTCATCTTGTAAAACAAGAGCACCATTAACAAACACATGAATTACCCCTTTTGAAAATTTATTAGGGTTTAAATAGGTTGATAAATCAATAATAGTTTTGGGGTTAAAAATCACAATATCGGCTGGTAATCCGTTTTGGATTCTACCGCGAGACGGAAACCCGATAAAGTCTGCGGGAAAGGAAGTCATTTTTCTAATAGCTTCTTCAATGATCAATATTTTTTGATCTCTAACATATCTTCCTAAAACTCTAGGAAACGTTCCGGTTGATCTAGGATGCCCTAATTTTGGGCCATTTTCCTCAAGATACGCACCATCACTAGCTATCATGTTCCATGGTTGAACAAGAATAGTTTTCACATCTTCTTCTAGTATACCTCCTTTTACTTGAATAGGCCGTTTAGCATCAATCAATAAGTCACAAATAAGGTCAAAAGGGTCTATGTTTTTTTCTTGAGCAATTTCAACAATAAATCTTCCTACTAATTCTGGGAAATCTGGACTATCTACAATTCGAAGGCTACTATAACCAATTGCCTTTATCCAAGAAAACCCTCCGTTAACTCCATTTTCAGTAAAGTTCCGGACGTTATTTTTTGACTTTTTAGTTGAGATAAAACTTTTTAGACTGATGGATTGATCTTTAATAAAATCTTGGCTTAATTCTCTGTCTTCTGACGGAATTACTACTTTCCTTAACGTTATAGAACCTCCGGCACCGTCATATGGGTACTGATCTGAAACTAGGCTAATACCATCTTTTCGTGCTTTTTCAACTATTTTAATCAATTCTTTCGGCTTTCCTGCATTTATTAAACCTACAGCTTTCAGATGCCCCATTTTAGCAGGTATATTAGCTTTAAGACCTATATTTATTACTTCTTGATTAGATGCTATCCAATCAAAAACTGGACTGCGAACATGAGAATCGTAAATACCATTAAAAGGCGCAACCTCTTTGGCTAAGGCTATTACTTCCTTTGTATTGCTATACATTCCCGGTTCATACATTAAGCCGGTTGATAGACCTATAGCCCCCATTTCCATACCTTCCTTTACCAACGCTTTCATTTGATTAAGTTCGTCCACCGTTGGAGCCCTTTTCTGATCTTTCTTCATCACTTCTTTACGAATCCCATTATGACCTACATAAAAAGCTACATTGGTTCCAATCCCTTGTTTATTATATGCTTCAATTAGTTTTCTAATATCCGAAGGAGAAGAGTACCCGTCAGGACCGCCAACGATGGTTGTTACTCCCTGTCTTATGAAGCCTTCATTCAGTCGTTTGAATGAATCGAACATTGCCCAATCAGTATGATTGTGAACATCTACAAAGCCTGGCGCAACAACTAAGCCAGTTGCATCTAGAGTTTTTAAAGCATCAACGTTTTCTACTGGCTTTACCAATTCCATTTTGCCATTTCTAATCAATACATCTCCTTTAAAAGGTAGGTTTCCAAGGCCATCAACAATAGTTCCATTTTGTATCAAGAAATCTGCAGGTGACTTTTGATTGCACGAAAATAAAATTGCAGAGCAGACAAGTAAGGGAATGTATTTTATCATTGTCTTCATTTTAATTGAGGCTGACGGCTATGAACAAGATTAATTGTGTTTTTTGAGCACAAAGTTGTATACAAATTACGGATTGAGAGTCCGAGAGGATTTTCGAAAGCAGGCTAAAACCATTTATGGGAGGCTTACACAAGCAATTAATTATAAACGGAGTTGTAGAATGTTTTTATTCCTTTATTTTTGTTTGGTTAATTTTTTAATTAATTTTTTTCCTGAATTGGCTAAAATTTTAGTAGTGTTTTGTCCACTAACATTTGTAATTAGGTGAATTCCTAAATTGTACTCTGGTAAGATATACAGCATATTTTGAGAACCAAATGCTCCTCCATGGTGCCTATAGTATTCTATATCATCTTCGTTTTTTTCAATTCTCCAGAAATAACCGACCCAATTTTTTCCTAATTGATATTGTTTACTGTAAGATTCTTCAACATATTTATCTCTATTCAATTGAAACTTAATATAATTTATAATATCCGGTGTTGTAGATTTAATACTTCCTTCTGCTCCAAAGCTATTATCAAGAGATAAAAAAGGCATTATTTCTCCATTATCATTGTGACCATTTGCCAAAATAGATTTACTCGAATAAAGTGAGTACGAAGAATTCATTCCTGCTTTAGAGAAAATATGTTCTCCCAATAATGTTCTGTAATCTTTTTTATATACTGTTTCTAGTATGTGTCCGGCTAAATTTGCACCAATGTTAGAATATGAATATTTTAGTCCGGGTATCGTGTCAATTTCTATTTCGTGTAACTCATTAAAAAAAGTTTCTCTCGTTGCATTTTCAAAAGCTTTAGCAATGTCAAACATTACACTAATTTGATTACGAACTTTCGATTCGTCATTATTTTTTAATATTTCCTCCATCTCTTTAATATTGTAAGGAAGTCGTGCCGTATGTGTAATGATATCTTTTATTTTTATAGGATGGCCTTTATATTCAAGATTAGGGTAGCTACCTTTTAAATATTTTCTAACGTCGTCTTCTAAAGCAACTTTATTATCTATTACGGCCTTAGCAATCAAATACCCGGTAAAGGTTTTTGTAACAGAGGCAATTTCGTAAATAGTTTCATCTGTTGGTGTGTTTCCTTTTCCTTTATCCAATTCTCCAAAATGTTCAGTATATGATTTCCCATCTTTATAAATACTGATGGAAACAGAATTTATTACAGAATCTTTTAACATAAAATCAGCTATTTCTTCAATAGCTAATAGCGTATCATCTTTTGGAATAGGTTTACTTTCCTTTTTTGTATTGTTACAGCTTAATGTAATTGCTATTAACGTAAGTAATAAAAAAAATTTAGTCATTAGTTATTTTTTAAATTATTATCGGGTTTTTATTTAAGTGTACCACAACGGTCTTCTATAAGAATAGTTGTGGGTTTACGTGTCAAGGCTTTTCGAATAAAATTCAGATTTTGTAAATTAATATTATGCTTACCCCTATGTTTAAACGCAATGATGTATTTGATTGTGATATTTCAAATGCTGCACAACATCAGAATAACTATAAAATGATATGTTTTCATTTTAATAGAGTTTAATTGTTCTTCATCTCTTGAATTTTTAACACCATAGCCTTTGCATTACCATTGGTGCCCCCTAAAGCAATCGCTTTTTTATAATTCTCTAGCGCTAAATTATCTTGTTCGTTGGTCAGGTACATTTCTCCCAAACTATCGTAGAGGTTGGCATATTCCGGAAATTCTGTCACCGCAAGTTGTATAGTTTCTATTCCACCTTCTACATTTCCTGCTCTAAGCGCCTCATAGCCCAATTTATTCAGTTCCTCTGGATCATTAAATTCATAGGCTTCTGAAGCTGTTTCCTTTAGGCCATTGTATGTTCTTATACCCTCGTTTACGTCTTCAAAAAATACATTTTTTAATTTATCGTATATGGATTTCTTTACGACTGAAAATTCCTTTTCCAATACAATACTATGCGTCATGTGGCCTAGTTTTATGCTAGGGCCCGTATTATTCAATATTATAATAATGACCACATCATTTTTAAAATCGTTCAGCATTATAGAACGAAAGCCGTAAGCCGAGCCGTCATGCCGTTGTAACTGTTCATTTTCAAAGAATTCACCCAAAGAAGAGGCCAATTTGGGTGTGTAAGGGTTACGCAACAGCACATCAAATGATTTTTGGGAAATAAGCTGATTATTGTTCATTGCCTGTATCCAAGTAAATAGATCATGGGCATTCATCCATAACCAACCACTTATAAACGCAAATTTAGGGCACGGTATATTATCTTTATCATAACAAAATGCTCTGTCGTCATGAGTTTCGTCGGGGTCGAATACGGCAGTAGTCAATTGCAATGGTGTCACAATATTCTGGGTAACAAACGCTTCAAATGTTTGATCGGTTACGTTCTCCACAATGCGCCTTTGAAGAAAAACGCTATAGTTATTATAATTAAAGCTTGTACCCGGTTCAAAAAGTAGGCTGTCTATATTTCTAACTTTGTTAAAAGCAATTTCATCGTTTGTTATGTCGCCACCAAAATTTGGCATAGATGGCAAACCGCCAGCGTAATTTAGTAAATGCCTTATCTTAATTTTTTCTGCCCAAGCAGGCAAGTCTAAATCAAATTTGGAAACGGGGTCATCAATATGGAGTAACCCCCGTTCTTGAAGCATCATTATCGCCACGCCATTAAATTCTTTAGCTATGGAGCCGATATTAAATATGGTTGACGTATTCAGCTTCCGTGTTTTAGTGGCATCTGTATGGCCAAAAGTTTTTTCATAGATAATGGTGTCATTTTTAGCAACCAGAACACTTCCATTTAGTATGCCGTAGTCAAATTCAATTTGCATTACGGAATCAATTCGTTGCACGTATTCAGGCTCTTGCCCTTTTTTGTTTTCCTTTTCATTACAGGAATAGATAAGAAGAATACCTGCAAATAATGTGATAATATTAATTTTTTTGATGAAATTCATATTGTCTTGATTTAGTTTTTAAGACTTTGAACTCGTATTGACTTGCTATTTGCAAACGTATCTTGCCGATACTATCGATGTTCTTTATGAGGAAGTATATTTCAAATCCAGAACAGTTCAATCCAGCATTACCTCAATCCTTTTGATGATATGCTTTGTTCTATCGTTAAAATTATATTGGTTCTGGGTATTTAATTCTATGGCCTTTCTATAATTTTTTAGTGCGTTTTCGAAGTCCCCAGATATGAAATACCCTTCCCCCAGACTGTCGTATAAATTCCATGCGTTTGGATACTGTGCTACATTGAACTCAAAAAGTCGCAGGGCTCTTTCAAAATCTTTTGAGCTGAGATAATCATAACCTTTCTTATTTAGAATATCCTGTAAATCAGCACTTAATTTTTTTTTGTTCAAGGCCGTAACGGCTGTAAAGATTTTTGAGATATCATTACCGTTCAGACTATTAAATAAATCTTCAAAAGGCTTGGCGGATTCTTGGTCATAGCTCTTGGTCAAATCATAAATAATACGATTATGACTTCCTTTGCGTCGCTCATAAAGGTCATTTGTTTTTATAACAAGAACAGTTTTCATTTCAGGAAATACAGTAATGTTCTGCCCCCATGCACCTTGAGCACTATAGGCACCTTTTAGCATATTATTATCCGGGTCCTCCCATAACCACCACATATACCCGTAACTGTACAATGCACCACCTTCTCTATAAAAAGGAGCAATTTTATCTATTTCTTCGAAGGATGTTTTAGGTGTGGTCATTTCTGAGACCCAATCTTTTTCGATAACCTGGGTATCGTTCCATTTTCCGTTGTTAAGCATCAACAGACCTAGCCTAGCCATATCCCTTGTCGAAAACCACATGTGGTAGGCACTGATTTCCGTAACTACCGGATTTTCGCCTTTTTCCTGTAAAGACCTATTCCAATCTTGCATTTGCAACGGAATGGCAAATTGAGTTTGGATATCATCATAAATATTCTTTCCGGTTTCTTTTTCGAAAATGTACCCTGCCATATTAAAATCCCAGTTATTATAAAGCCAAAACTCGCCAGGGTTTACACTGCCTCTTTCCGGGGCTAAATTTTGTAGATCACCACCATTGGCGGCCGGTAAAAACACCCCTGAGCGTGAGGAAATGATATCTTTTATGGTTGCCTTTTTCTCTATACCCGTCAGCAACTCCGTTTCTGGTATCCGTAGGTCTTCCAAAGATATATCGAGATCTATGGTTCCATTCTTTACATGTTTACCGTAAAGCATCGCCAAGATACTTTTTCTGCAAGAGGCTATATAACTGTTTTCGGTGAGGTCCCCATATTCAAAAACTATTTTACCGTTATGTATCAAAAGCATTCCTGTTGTGGCTGTACTATCTACAACATATTCTCGAATCGCTCCTAATTTTTCCTTATCCCATCCCGAGAGTTCGGGGTATTCATTTTTTTCCCATTCTGTATCGGGAAAATTTTGTGAAAATGACTTTGCAAATGAACTTACGGTTAAAACAAAAAATAATAAAATCGCTTTTTTCATATTGGATTCAAGTTTAATTTTTAGGCTGTTATCTATTTTAATGAATATTTATGCTATTTGTTTAATCTATCTACATATTCCCCCATTGTACCCCAAATAGCATGATACTCCCTTTTTCTGGCTTGGTTATCATTTCCACTATCCGTGTTTTTAACAATGTACCTTCCTGTTCTTGTCTTTTCATCAAAAAACAACCAAGTTCCAACACCCGCATCCCCTCCGGTATGCCCTACATAACCAAAAGCACTATACCCCATAAAAATGCCAGAATTATATTCGTCGCTATACGATTTTTCAGCGTTTCTTTGATTTGCTGCAAAGTGCTTATCGCTCAGTTGTTTTTTATACAGTTGCCGATAACTCTCTTTGGTCAGTAATGTGCCCTCGCCGAAATACCCTTTGATCAATTCGGTAAGATATTTGGCCATATCGCTACTTGATGAAATCAACATGCCATCGGGATAGGTAATCGCGGTATAAAATGGCAATAGGGTATTGTCATTTCTGTATAACCTTGAATGCTCCGATATATCTATATCTTTTAATGACCAACCCGAAGAATCCATGCCGAGAGGCCCCAGAATATGCTCTTGTGTAAATAAATCGAATTTTTGGTTCGTGGCTTTTTCAATAATCAAAGCAGCTAATGTCGCCCCAATGTTAGAATAATTAAATCGCTCTCCAGGCTTGAAATTGATGTAATTATCTTCTTGATAAAATGGTTCATTTGGTAGTAAATATCCTTTTAGATACGTTTCCATCGGAATATTTTTATCGGGCAAATTGAAACGCTGTGCCGGATAATCCATAGATATGTTAGTTAAATCCTGGTTTTCTGTAATAATCCATGCGTTATTCATATACTGCTCCGTATCATTTATTCCGGAAGTATGCGTCGCCAAATGCCTAATCGTTATAGGAATGTTTGGATAAAATGGATTGAATATCTTAAAGGACAGATGGTCTTGAATAGGATCGTCTAAATTTAGACTCCCCATTTCTTGGGCTTTTAAAAGCGAAAGACCTATAAAGGTTTTAGATACAGAAGCAATGTGCTGTATCGTTTTTTCTGTATATTTCTTTTTGGTTTCTATATCGGCATAGCCAAAACCTTTTTCATAAAGCGTACCCCTTTCGTTTACGATAGCCACGGAAAATCCTTTTATAAGACCGTTTTTTTGTATGGAATCCAATTCTGCCGTTAGGGCACTTTTGATAGTTTGCTTTTTGTCGAGATACAGGTCTTTTGTTCTTTTATCTTGATTGCAAGATGTACATAAAATGCAAACAAACAATAAAATCGTTTTATCCATATTAGATATAGTTTTAATCTTGTTCCGATTCAATAGAAAGTAACCGCATCTCTTTTTCAATTTATTTTAAATAGTTTATTTTTTCTTATCAGAGCCTTTTTACAGTAACATTGTGCTGAATTTTTAATTTTCATTTTTCACGTTGCGTATCAATTGCTAGCCAAAACTATAGCATTGAATTGATAATGAATCTTTAAAAAAGAAAAGCCACTTTGTATTTTATAAAATACAAAGTGGTAAGAGATGTTACGCTCAGCTATTGCGAGCAAAAAAGCTATATTTTTGATATAAAAAATAATCTTTTGCATTTTATAAAATCCTGCCGTTCGAGAAGTATTCTCAACTCAAGAGTCGATCTCTCTTCCCTAAAAACTTCAATAGTTATTCTTTTCATTATTTCTGGCAATTTCTTATCTGCTCAGACAGTTTTGAAAAAAGATGAAAAGCAACTAAAAAGCTTTCGGGAAAATAATTATGAGTATTTGGAAGAATCTTTTTGGAGGTTACGTTTAGATTCTATTGAAAAAGCAAAAAAATATGCCCAAGCCCATTTAATAAAAGCAAAGAGAGAGGACAAAATAGCAAAAATAGCCGATGCATACTTTATGTTGGCCTATAGCACTACTTCTCGAGATGAAAGTACAATCTATTTAGATTCCGTAATCAGTATTACTAAAGACGATATAAATTTTAAACAACCCGCTAGCGCGCATATTATCAAAGCCAACGATTTGGGGAGTCTAGGCCGCTATAAAGAAGCCTTTATCGAGTTAGATAGAGCCAACTTTTGCGCAAATACAAGTGGTAATACTGAACAACTATACACTATAAAATATTTGATAGCCAGATTAAAGACAGATGTTGGAGATTACGAATCTAGTTCTGAAATTTTAAAGGATGTAATACTGCATTTTGAAATAGAAAATGATATAAGAGGACGTGTCTTGGCGCTTTGGGCCTACGCTAAAAACCTTAATGCTTTAAAAAAGCCCGATTCGGCTACAACGATTATTAAAAAAGCAATACCATTAAGTTTCAAAACCTTCGATAGCGTCGTCTATGATAGATTACTTTTATCATCTGCTATATCAAATTATCAAAAAAAGGATTATAAACCAAGCCTAGATAGTATAATTAAACTGAACGGAATCAATAGAAAAAAGTTGAATTACGATATTGGCACAAACGTCTTGATGCATTTGTATAAGGGTAAAATTTATCTGGAAGAAGATAAAGACGAACTCACCATTAAGGAATTGGAAAAGGTAAACTCAATTTCTTTTGCCAAAGCATATTTTAATGTTTCCATTAGAGAAAACTATGAACTTTTAATCAATTACTACAAAGAAAAAAAAGAGACCGAGAATCAATTATATTACATTGATAAACTATTGGAAATAGATAGTATACTGGATAAGAGATTTGCTTTTTTGACTCTAAGTATAAATAAGAAATACACTACGCCAAACCTTCTTTTGGAGAAAGAAAAGATTATTGAATCCCTTAGAAAAAATGACAGTAACAGAGAAATCAGCCTAGTAATTCTATCTTCTTTTTGCGTTTTGCTATTACTTGCGCTGTTCAGAAACTACAGAAAAAAGAAAACAGATAAAAAATCTATTCATAAATCGATAGCAAGAAAAAGTGAACGAGGTTATATAATCGATCGTGAAACCACCAAAAGAATTCTCGATGGTCTATTAAAAGTAGAAAAATCAGATTTATTTTTAAATAAAGACTTCAATTTGACTTTTTTAGCCAAAACACTCCATACCAATACATCATATATTTCTAAAATAATAAACGAGCACAAGCAAAAAACCTTTAAACAATATCTCATTGATTTGCGGATTAGCTTTTTGATTAAAAAATTAGAGGAAAACCCTATTATTAGAAAACATTCGATAGAGGCTTTAGCGGAATCGGTCGGCTATGTGAACGCTTCTTCTTTTACAAGAATTTTTAAAAATTACACAGGTGTAAGCCCCTCCGAATATTTAAAAAAAAATTACCCTTGATAAAACCTCTTAAAAATCGATTGTTTAGAAAGAGATAAAATAAGTCTCGACTTTTGCCCATAACCTTTTAAATTAGTTCGATTATCCAGAAGCTTTTCTAAGTTTTTTAATTTAAAGATATTTGTAGCTCTATTTTGCATGGTTTAACAACAAGATTTTAGCTTTAAAAATGAATATTCGTTCCGCTATTCGTAAAGATATTCCCGCAATTGTTCAAATGATCACCAATGATAAATTGGGCAAATTACGCGAAGATTATCGAGAGCCACTTCCACAGAAATATTACGATGCCTTTCAGAACATCGTCGACGACCCTAATCAAGAACTGATGGTTATTGAAACAGAATCCGGCCAAGTAATCGGTACATTACAATTATCCTTCATTCAATATTTGACCTATCAAGGAGGCATACGGGCACAAATAGAGGCGGTTCGAGTACATGAAGGTTATCGAAGCAAAGGCATTGGGCAGCAATTGTTCGAATGGGCCATCGAACGGGCAAAGGAAAAAGGCGCACATGTAGTTCAACTGACTACAGATAAAAAGCGTCCAGAGGCACTAAAATTTTATGAAAGACTTGGTTTTAAGGCTAGTCATGAAGGAATGAAACTACATTTCCCATAGAAAGCATAAATCCTCAAGATTCTCATTCTTTAGTTCTCACACATAAGATTAAACTATTCACAACAATTAACATAGATTTTTAGCAGACCCGTTTTATAATCCCGCGTTCTTTCCCTATTTTGCAGTAACCTTACAGTAACTTACTATGCAAAATATCACCAGACTTTTCGATTTTCCATACTATCAACTGGAAAAATTCAATTTGGAAAAATCCCTTGCCACGAAAACGAACGGCAATTGGGCATTTACTTCGACGAAAGAATATATAGAAAAGTCGAATGCCATAAGTAGGGCACTGCTGCGAATGGGCGTAAAACCGAACGATAAAATCGCCGTTATTTCCATGACCAATCGAACGGAATGGAATATTATGGACATAGGAATCCTACAGCTAGGGGCGCAGAACGTGCCTATCTATCCCACGATTTCAGAAGAAGATTATGCTTACGTACTGAACCATTCCGAAGCAAAATATTGTTTCGTATCCTGTCAAGAAGTTTACGGCAAGGTAAAAATGATTCAAGACCAAATACCTAATCTTAAAAAAGTATATTCTTTTGATTCGCTTTCCGATTGTGAGAATTGGCAAAAAGTATTGGATTTGGGTGCCGATACTTCAAATCAAAAAGAAGTCGAAAAATCTAAAGAAGCCGTAAAACCGGGTGACTTGGCCACCCTCATATATACCTCAGGCACTACCGGAAGGCCTAAAGGTGTAATGCTTTCACACGAAAATTTGGTCAGTAATGCGCTTGAGAGCTCCGAACGCTTTCCGATTGTTGACGGTAAAACCAAATCGCTCAGTTTTTTGCCTTTGTGCCATGTGTACGAACGCATGTTGATTTATCTCTATCAATTTAGAGGGGTTACCATCTATTATGCTGAATCTCTAGATAAGATAAGTGAAAACCTTAAGGAAGTTGGTCCTCATGTTATGACCGCCGTGCCCCGGTTATTGGAAAAAGTGTACGATAAAATTCTGGCCAAGGGCACTGAGTTAACGGGCGTTAAAAAGAAACTTTTTTTCTGGGCCATAGATTTAGGATTAGAATATGAGCCCTACGGTCAAAATGGCTGGTGGTACGAGAAGAAATTGGCGCTAGCAAGAAAACTCATTTTCAGCAAATGGAAAGAGGGCCTTGGCGGCAACCTCGACTTAATCGCCTCAGGTAGTGCAGCGTTACAACCGCGTTTAGCACGAATCTTTAATGCCGCCGAATTCGGTCTAATGGAGGGTTACGGGCTCACCGAGACCTCGCCGGTAATTTCTGTTAACGATATGCGTGAAAAGGGTTTTCGAATAGGTACCGTAGGGAAGCCCATCGGTCGCACGGAGGTGAAAATTGCCGACGACGGAGAAATTTGTATTAAAGGTCCCCAGGTAATGATGGGTTATTATAAGGATGTAGAAAAAACAGCAGAAGTTATAATCGATGGTTATTTTCACACGGGGGATATCGGTGAAATCGATGTCAACGGTTTCTTAAAAATCACCGATCGCAAAAAAGAAATGTTCAAAACTTCTGGAGGAAAATACGTGGCTCCCCAATTGTTGGAAAACCGTTTTAAACAATCGCGGTTTATCGAACAGATTATGGTGGTCGGCGAAGGCGAAAAAATGCCGGCCGCCTTGATACAGCCAGATTTTGAATTCTTGAACGAATGGGCCAGAAAAAACAATATTACCATTCCTGAAAATTCCGATATCGTGCTCAACGAAAAAGTATTAGCGCAGTATCAGGAAGAAGTCGATATGGCCAATGAAAAGTTCGCCAAATGGGAAAAGGTAAAACAATTTCGCCTTACCCCAGATGTTTGGAGCATCGGTGACGGCCACCTCACACCCACTATGAAACTTCGCCGAAAAATCATCAAAGAAAAATACATGAGCCTTTACAACAATATCTACGGCCATTGAAATAGCCGGATACAGAGTAAAAGAATAGCTTGACTGAAAGCTTACCAGCTCCCAATGCTTGTTTCTATCCTAAATTTAATCCCGTACTAACATACTCTTATCTTATCCCAAATATAATTGCTTTTATTATGCATGCATAATAAATTTTTTATATATTTGGGTAACCTAATCCAACCTATGAAAGAAGTTACGATTGACTATGCGCTTCGAGCCACTTGGCAAGCAGTTGCTCGAATGTACAATGAAGAAGCCAAAAAGTTTGGTTCTACAATGGCAGTCGGTTTCACTTTGTTGAGTGTAGATCCGAAAACGGGCACACCATCTACTTCTTTGGGGCCGAAAATGGGAATGGAGGCTACTAGTCTGTCGCGCATTTTGAAACGTATGGAAGAACAGGGGTTGATAGAACGAAAACCAAATCCCAATGATGGCCGTGGTGTTCTTATTCACCTTACCGATTTTGGTCTTGAAAAGAGAAAAGATTCTAAGGATGCGGTGCTCCAATTTAACGAAACCGTAAAGTCGAAAATTTCCCAAGAAAACTTGGACGGTTTTTTTATGGTCATGAATACCATCAACGAACTTATCTCAGGAAAAGATATCTATACGAAAGACGAAACAATTAACGGTCACCAATCGAATTGAACGCATAACCTAAATAAAATTAAAACGTGAACAAGCATATTAATAAAGTAGCGGTTATCGGATCCGGAATCATGGGTAGCGGCATTGCCTCCCATTTTGCCAATATCGGCGTAGAAGTATTGCTGCTCGATATCGTTCCGAGAGAATTGAACGAAAAGGAAAAAGCAAAAGGACTTACGTTAGACGATAAAATTGTCAGAAATCGATTGGTCAACGATGCACTGATGACTGCCCTAAAATCGAAGCCCTCTCCTATTTACAGTCAAAAATTCGCATCTCGCATTACAACAGGAAATCTAGAGGACGATATTTCGAAGGTCTCAAAAGTAGATTGGATCATTGAAGTGGTCGTTGAGCGATTGGATATCAAAAAGAAGGTTTTTGAGAATCTAGAAAAACATCGGACTCCGGGTACGTTGATTACTTCGAACACTTCGGGTATTCCTATAAAATTCATGTCTGAAGGAAGAAGTGACGATTTCCAGAAGCATTTCTGTGGAACACATTTTTTTAATCCCGCGCGATATTTAAAACTCTTTGAAATAATACCCGGACCGAAAACCTTGCAAGAAGTTTTGGATTTCTTAAACGGTTATGGGGAAAAGTTCTTGGGAAAAACCTCCGTGATTGCCAAAGACACCCCTGCATTTATCGGAAACCGTATCGGTATTTTTAGTATCCAAAGCCATTTTCATATTGTCAAGGAAATGGGAATGACCGTTGAGGAAGTCGATAAACTTACCGGCCCCGTTATCGGCAGGCCAAAGTCCGCAACATTCCGTACCGTAGACGTGGTTGGTTTGGATACCTTGGTACATGTCGCGAACGGTATTCACGAAAATTGTAAAGACGACGAACGTCTAGAGCTGTTCAAGTTACCAAG
>Ga0114952_1002202_pt1 | contig 15298 bp, 9 predicted proteins | sample SidtaG_2_FD_87303 | JGI IMG/M metagenome (GOLD analysis project Ga0114952, IMG submission 87303) | Marine algal microbial communities from Sidmouth, United Kingdom - Sidmouth_Asex2 metaG | ecosystem: Host-associated > Algae > Red algae > Unclassified | place: Sidmouth, United Kingdom | collected...
ACCCTAAGCCAACACAGCAAAAGAACAATCCCTAATAATCTCTCATATCCTCCACATATATATCAGGAAAAAGAGAGGCGTCAAAAGTAAACTTACTACTTGGAATAGAAATATCGGAAACCAACTGTTTATTAACAAAAGTATAGCGAGAACCATCCTTAGAAAATGCCTTCACGCTTACCATATCGAGGTTCTTAGTGTCGACAGTAAGGCGCATTTTAGAAAATTCGCTATCAGCATCTATCGGCTTGCATTCGATCAATGCAACGGTCTTACCATCTAGCTGCAGTTCATCACTGATAGCAAAAATGAAAGCATCACTTTCATATAACTTGAGCAGGTTCTGAGGGCTCATAAAATTTTCCTCTTCTGCCATAGCAGCTGCACTATGGATTTGCACTTCATTATTATTCTTGAGATGTATCCAAACTTTCTCCCCGTCAGAAATGACAGATTGCTGTTCTATATCGAGATGAAACTGTTCCCCTTGCTGAAGGATTTTACCCTTCTGTACAATTTTATCTTCTTCTGGAATTTCGATCTCTAAATCGAAATCCATTTGCATATTTTTGAAGCCCTCGTACTTTACTTTTAGCTTCTCGAGCAATTGCATCGCATCGGGGTCACTATCGGCAGTTTTTTGGTAGGCGTTAGTCTGTGCTTGTAGAGAAGCTTTGCCAGTAAATGACAAAGATAGCGTAATGATTATATATATCAGATTCTTCATAATATAGTAATAGTTCTACACAATAAACGCTTTACAATGATTAAGGTCAACTAAGGTGGGGTTAAACATATGTTAAGGATATCTACTTGCAAGACCTTAAGTCTTACGCTTCTTTTTCTTCGCTGCAGGGAACAAAACATTATTCAAGATAAGTCTATAACCGGCAGAATTGGGGTGTAGGCTCAAGTCCGTTTCTGGATCATTCACGAAGTGACGATAATCCTCTGGATCATGTCCACCATAGAATGTCCAGAATCCTTCACCGATCGTACTATGCATATATCGTACTTCATTAGCAGGTTTATTTTCTCCCATGACGAGAACATTAGACTTGATTTGACTCTTGTGATAAGCCGTTGTCTGTCCCATAAATCCCTTCACCGTGCGAGTATGAGACTGCGTCAACATCGAAGGAACAGGATCCCATTTAGCAGAAAAATCAAATAACGTAAAGTAGTCCGTATTCGCCGTTACCTTCCGAGCCTGAGTATTATCTATGGTGCTATACTCGTAGGTAAGTGGATCTGTGACCAACTTAAAGTCTTTGAATGCAAAAGTTTTACTATAATCAAGCTTAGACTGTGCCTTCGAATCTTGCCCATCTCCATCATACATGTGATCGCAAATGTCAAGTCCCTCTGCCGCGAGCGCTATGTCGTAAGTATCCGTCGCCGAGCACATGGCAAACATAAATCCACCTCCTACTACATACTCTTGTATCTTCTTTACAACTGCCAATTTTAGCTGGGACACCTTCTTGTAACCCAGTTCTGAAGCTAAGCCTTCCATTCTTTTTACCGTCTCCTTATACCAACTCGTGTTGTGATAGTTTTTGTAGAACTTACCGTACTGGCCCGTAAAATCTTCGTGATGCAGATGCAACCAATCATATTCTGTCAACTTATCAGCCAGCACTTCACGGTCATATACCACGTCATACGGAATCTCCGCATAGGTCAGCACCATAGTCACGGCATCATCCCAGGGCTGTACTTTCTCGCCCCGCGTATTCACATCTGGTGTGTAAACCGCGATCTTAGGAGGCACCTCAAGCTTGATCATATCCTGATTTACTTCAGGATTAGAGATGTCCAACTGGATTTTCCCAAACTGAGCATCAGGAATAATATTGAAACTTACACCACGCGTAAGGCATTCTTTCTCGAAAACTTTATTGTGCTGAAAGGCAAATGAACCACCTTCATAGTTCAGCAACCAGTACGCTTCCACCCCCGCGGAGAGCACCCAATAAGTAATGCCGTATGCCTTGAGGTGATCCTTTTGATCCTCCCCCATAGGAATAAATATATACGATGCCTTCGCCGAGCTTATACTGAGCGTCATCATGAGACAAAAAGCAAGAAGTATTTTTTGCATAGAACTTTGATTTATACCTTGATAAACGGAGTTTGAAGCGCAAAGATTATCATTTATAACTATTTAATTAGACGGATTGTATTAATTTTGGATATTCTTAACCTATTAAATATATATAGATGCGCTGGCAAGGAAGGGAAAAAAGTAAAAATGTAGAAGATCGTCGAGGTATGAGCGGTGGTACTAGAGCGGCAGGTGGCCTTGGTATTGGCGCTATTATCATCGTGATTATAGCCTACTTTTTGGGCATCGATGCGACTGGCCTGTTAGAGGGTGGAGGAGCTACCCAGTATCAGCAGCCTAGTCAGCCACGCACCGAGGTGGGTGCTGCAGGCGATGAATTAGGTGCATTTGTGGCCGTAACTCTTAAAGATACAGAAGATGTCTGGAAAAAAATTTTCCGCGAAAAATTGGGCCGAGAATACCGTGAACCAACCTTAGTTCTATTCGAGGGGAAGGTGCAATCTGCTTGTGGATTTACCTCCTCTGCGGCTGGACCGTTTTATTGTCCAGGCGATGAGCAAGTATATATAGACCTCGTATTTTATCGCGAGCTCAAAGAAAAATTTCGCGCGCCAGGTGATTTTGCGATGGCATACGTAGTGGCGCACGAGGTCGCACACCATATCCAAAAGCAGCTGGGTATCACCGATCAAGTTCACCAGAAGCGGGGCAGAGTTAGCAAAGAGGAGTACAACGATCTTTCCGTTAGGCTAGAACTACAGGCCGATTTTCTCGCGGGTGTCTGGACACATCATGCGGAGAAGATGAAAGGAATATTGGAAGAAGGCGATATCGAGGAAGCGCTGAGAGCTGCCAATGCCATCGGCGACGACACTATACAGAAGCGTTCGCAAGGTTATGTAGTCCCAGACTCTTTCACACATGGCTCTTCCGAGCAGCGCGTTCGTTGGTTCATGAAAGGTCTAGAGACTGGCGACATTGGGCAGGGAGATACTTTTGCCGCAAGGAGGTTGTAGATTTATTCTATGGGGCCATCACGATCCCGAATGAAAAAATTCGGGACGTGACCGAGCTGTCCACTACTACCTATCACCCTCCTGGAAAAAAGGAGGGCAATAGATATCGTTACTATCTCTTGTCCTGCTCGCTCCGCTGCGCCGAGCTTCGGCGCTGGCGCCTACGCGAATGAGGGCTTACCAAAAAGAAGAGGTACTCATATTTTTGTGCGACAATTCATATTTGGAATAGTTGCTTGTCTTACTCTTATATATAGGAATAAGTTAGCCAGCTCAATCATAATATCCAGTAGCATTCTTTCCACAACTCCATTAACTTCTCTGTGCTTGTCCTAAATAAGTCTAGATATTTCCTATTTTGTGTGCCTTAGTAAATCTTAATCTTTTACAATCTAGCGCATAGTTAAATTAATGGATATTACACCAAAAGAAGGCTTTAAAGGGTTAATTGAAAATTGGCAAAGCGACTTAATCGCGGCGGTGAGTGTATCACTTATTGCTTTACCGCTTTCTTTAGGTATAGCATTGGCAGCAGGTGCACCTGCGATGTCAGGTATACTCTCAGCTATAATCGGTGGAGTAGTGACAACGCTTTATAGGGGCGGTCATATATCAGTTAACGGACCTGCAAAAGGCGTCATTGCGGTCATCCTTTTAGGCATCGCTTTGATGGACGATGGAACAGGGCAAGCTTTTAATTACGTACTAGCTGCAGTAGTTATTTCTGGTGCGATTCAAGTAATCTTAGGTATTTTAAAACTGGGGCGCCTAGCGGATATCTTCCATTCTTCTGTGATTCATGGACTTTTAGCCGCCATCGGAATTATCATTTTCGCAAAACAAATCCATGTAGCCATGGATACACATTCTGATAGTCCAAGTATTATTCAGAACCTCATTGATGCAGTCCTGTACTTACCACAAGCTAATCCTTTCGTGGTGATTATCTCATTGGCTGGTCTAATTCTATTATTATTTCAATCCAAAATTAGTTCTCGATTTTTCCATTTACTACCAGTACCTATGTGGGTAGTTGCCCTTTCCATTCCCTTTGTTTACTTTTTCAATTTTTTTGAGCAACAGACTTTATCCCTCTTTGGAAAGGCATATGAAGTGGGACCTCGGCTCTTATTGGATATTCCCGATAATATTATGGACTCCATTATACATCCTAATTTTGGTAAAATAAATACTATTGAATTTTGGACAACGGTATTATCTATTTTAATTATCACGAGTATTGAATCATTAGCCATTGCTAAAGCAGTTGATAAAATAGATCCTTACAAACGAAAAACAGATTTAAATAAAGATTTGACGGGTATAGGCTTGAGTACCATAGTAGCTGGCTTGCTTGGAGGCTTACCGATTATTGCCGTGATCATACGAAGTACGGTCAATATTCATAATGGAGCTAAGACAAAGTGGTCTAACATGTATCAGGGAATTTTGCTGCTAATTTTTATTGTGGTTTTGAGCCCTATCATGAGGCAAGTACCGCTATGTGCTTTTGCCATTTTGCTCGTTTATACTGGATTTAAATTGGCGTCACCTGCTGTCTTTAAACAAGTGTATAGTCAAGGAGCGGAACAATTAATATTCTTTGTGGGTACTATGGTTTTAACCCTATACACTAATTTATTAATTGGATTACTTGGTGGATTAATTTTGGCCATGGTAGGTCATATGTTATTGGCGAAGGTGTCCATACCCCAATTTTTTAATATGGTATATAAATCAGGTTCAAATCTAATTACGAACTCAGATGGTAGTTACGAATTAAAAATAAAAGGTATAGCAAATTTTTTGGGCATTTTAAAAATCGATAAATTAGTTACACAGATCCCTGCTGGAGTTAATGTTAATATTGATCTATCAGAGACGAGATTGGTAGGCATGACTTATATGGATTATTTGGTGGATTACTCAAAAATGCAAGAAAATACAGGCGGTAGAGTTATCATTACAGGTCTGGATTCACACGTATCATCCTCCACCCACGAAAGAGCTTTAAAAATTTCTTCGAATAATTCTGCCACAAAATTACTACCAAGGCAAACACGATTGCTGAATTTAGCAAATGACAAAAATTATCAATATTCGAATCAAGTAGATTTAGATACTTCTAATCTGGAGAATTTTCATTTTTTTGCAATTAGACCTATCGAAAATAAGTCAAATTGCCTCAAAGGCACTTTTAAAGAAGTAAATATATCTTGGGAAATTGCGGATATAACTTTTAACGAAGGTGCAGCTTTTACGGCCGAGACCTATAGTACGACCGTAATGATCTTAAAACTAGATAAAAAAATCCCGATATTCGCAATGGAAAAAGAGGGTGTATTTGATAAGATATTTGATCGTGTCATGGCATTTACTGGTTACAAAGATATTGATTTTGAAATGTATCCAGACTTTTCAAATAAATTTTTAATTATGGGAAATAATGAGTCTGAAATACGATCATTTTTTACAGACAAAATTATTCGCTTTTTCGAGTACCATCATATTTACCATTTAGAAAGTAATGGTGAAGAGCTTATTATTTTTGATAAAATAAAATTAGCTCGGACTGACGAAACCATTGCGTTTATTGATTATGGTAAAGAGTTAGCGACACTCTTAAATTCGGAGATACCGAAGTAGGCAATGTTCCTTCTCTACAAAGATATGGCAGACATTCCAGAAAAATTTAGGCTGCAAGTATTATGCTGACATGATAGCTTTTAGCTATCAAGATCTGCTGAACTAAAAGATTACAAAATAGCTCGATAATATAAATTCTACTAATTAATTAGGGGTATTCAGAAGTAAGAGCACATCACCACAGCGTAGCCCGTCCCGATTTTCGGGAGTGAAATATTTATAGGCCTGGGTTGAAAACCCAGGATTATCATCAGAGCTAGATCCAATTTGGCGTGATCTTTTTGGAAAAAATCATGACAAATTGCCAACAAGAATTACCCCGTTTTTAGCGAAAAATTTAGAAAAATGGAGTAATCTAAACCCTTAAATTTTGATTAACTCCCTATGGTTCTTCAGTTTAATCTTCTTACGAACATCCCAATTTTAATAGTCCTGATGTTGAAAACACAGGTTTATAATCTATAGTTTTCTCGTTAATATACTTACTTACGTGCGCTCTTGTGCAATAGAATATGCAGGTACCAAATCACTGCGGAGTCTTTGAAGATGTACCTGTTCTGATTTTGACAAGTTCAAAAATTTTCGTGCCTGCCTGAATTGCCTATAGAATTCTTGATATACAATAGAGAAATAGCCCAATAGTGGTAAAAGTAAAACTAACAGAAGCACTTGCCAAGAAGTAAAGAAGAACGCAAGCAAAATCAAAACTAAATAATAGAAAAATGAAAACCCAATGCCAGATGCCAATTTTACAGAGGCAACAAATTCTCGTTGCCTAACTTTTTGTACACCTAATCGATTTGCAAAGTAGATAGGTAGAAAGCAGCCAATTCTACCAACCAAGAAAGGTGCAAAACCTAGGGCTAAAATTAAGATATTAACCCATTCGCCAAATCTAGTTTGGCGAACACCGAAGTCACTTACACCTAAAGATTCGACACTTTTCTTATAAGTCAGTACTTCCTTTGAAATAGAGGCTAACTGATCTTGTGTAGCTTCATTTAATTGATCGGCGATATTAAATTCTCGCTTAAATCTTGCTTCACCCTTTTCGTCATATATTGGGAATATAGGCTGTAAATGATCGTTTCGATCCATTTCAAAAAGAAACTCATATACCTCTTCGTGATCGTCATTTACATGGATAATTAGCTTTTTCATTTCCTCTTGAAGCTGCCAAGTGAGCGCACGTATAGCTTTGGCTTCATTATCATCAAACATTTCAAGAAAGTCTTGGATGCGTATGGGGTCTCCAAAGGATATCATTACATCGGATCTAAATTCATCCGCCGCAGTGTAGTTTATCCCACAAGGTACAAGATTGATATCTTGATCTCGGCCATATTTTTCCAAAGCCCCAAAAGCCATTCTAGCCGTACCTTTTTTCAAGGGCCTAGATCGTTTGACTTGCGCGGTACTAGCTTCTGCGAGTATTTGAATCAACTGCCCATCATTTAGCAACTCGTAGCAATAATCAAAGGTGCCGTAATTATTTTTTAGATTATCATATCCTTCGGAGGCACGAAAAATCGGGATCATATGAATGTCACGCATCAGTCTTGCATACATGGGCTTTTTAAAAAGATCCCCTCTAACTATGAAGTTAACTGGCCTATCAAGGTAGGAACCAAAAATACAGGGCTCTATAAAAGCAGTAGGGTGGTTGGTTACTAACAATACTGGTTTATCCATAGGCAACTTATCCATATTAGAAAATTGAATTTTCTTGAAGTTGGTGCCGAGCGCTATCCTTGCTAAATATTTTAAAGGTGTGTAAAACATATTCTTAATCGATCCAAAGAGCGTGTATCATTTTATTCAATGGATAAATCATTCATTTATTTTCTTGCACTGCAAATATAATAAGCTTTTGTACATTGGTGGGATGATTAAGGACAAGTATTTAATTGTTATTGGTGGCCCTACTGCTATAGGGAAAACCAATTCCTCTATTGGATTGGCTCAGAAACTGCAGTGTGATATTATATCTGCAGATAGCAGACAATTTTACCGAGAGATGAATATTGGAACTGCAAAGCCAACAGCATCTGAGCAATCACAAGCTAACCATCACTTTATTGACTCTTTATCAATACATGATGACTATTCTGTAGGTAAGTTTGAGCGAGATACTTTAAACTTGTTAGATGAATTATTCGCTACTAATGACTATTGTATTCTCACAGGGGGAGCTGGTCTTTTTTTAAATGCTATCTGCTATGGCTTGGATCGCTTCCCTGCAGTATCTCCAAACTATAGAATATCTTTGAACCAGGAACTCCAAGAAAGGGGGTTTGGCGTATTACAAAAGGAGCTTGCTAGGGCTGATCCAGAATATTACAAAAAAGTAGATGAAAAGAATCCACAAAGAGTCATCAGGGCTCTAGAAGTTATTAGGTCTTCAGGTAAACCATTCTCCTCATTTTTAAAAAAAGTGCCTACAGCTCGTCCTTTCCAAATATTGCCTTTTCAACTACAAATGGAGAGAGATAGATTATACGGTCGTATAAATAGGCGAGTAGACAATATGATTGAGCAAGGGTTAGAGCAGGAAGCAAGAGCTCTATACTCTCATCGTGATCTTAATGCTTTGCGTACGGTAGGCTATTCAGAATGGTTTGCTCATTTTGGAGGAGAAATAGACAGAAATACAGCTATCGAATTAATTAAGCGTAATACTAGAAGATATGCCAAAAGACAAGTTACTTGGTTTAGAAATCAAGGAGCATACCAACCCATTCAACAAGTTGATAAAACGGTAGCTTTAGTGCTGCAAGCCTTGAAGATAAATAAAGAGAAGAGTTCTTAATCTTTATCATCTAAATCTTCTCCCAATTTGACAGCTTTTTCCTTAGCTGCAAAAACTGCCTGTAATATATCATCATGCACTTCATGATTAATAAATGAATTAATAGCTGCTTCTGTGGTGCCCCCTTTTGAGGATACTTTCTTAATCCATTCATCAAAGGACAGATTGCTACTATCATAAAGATCTGACGCTCCTTTAAAAGTCTGGCTTACTAACAAAGCAGACTCCGCTGGACTAAATCCCAACGCTAAAGATGCTTTCATTATAGCATTCATGAAGAAAAATACGTAAGCAGGACCGCTTCCAGAGATTGCTGTGGAAGCGTCTATTAATTCTTCTTTTTCTACGTAGATAGACTTCCCTGTCGTATTGATTAGGTTTTGAACCATTACTAGCTCTATTCTTGTAACCTCGTTGTTAGAAGTAAATACTGTCATCCCCATCCCAATCTGTGCTGGCAGATTTGGCATAGCCCGAATTATCTTACTTGCACCTAACAATTTAGAGATTGTCTCAATCGTCACTCCTGCCATAATAGAGAGGTAAACTTGCTGACTATTGACTTGTGCTTTTAATCGGCTAAAAAGTAAAGGCGCATCCTGTGGCTTTACTGCTATGATAATTAGATCAGCAATGGCTAGACAAGTCTCTGAGCTCGTGTAAATTGTGGCTAGTTCTAAGTCTGCTATTGCTTTAGCTTTAGCAGTAGACTTCTCTAGTATCATTAGATCAGCACTAGAGGTGATTTTAGAATGTAGAAAACTCTGTGCATAAGTAACACCCATATTACCACCACCAATAATTAAAATCTTCATATAATTAAGTTGTCTTACATTAAGGTACGCTTATTAGAATAAAAGGATGGCATACTAATGTGATAGAATTAGGAAATTCGGATAAAATTGTTTTCATTGTTGTTATAAATTAATCTAAATGAAAATTTTACTAATCGGTACATTAACTTTCCTCCTCACCTTATCTTGTAATTCAACTGCAGAAAATACTCCTGCAGTATTGCCAATGAGCACAGTAAAGGAAGCTAATTCATATGCTATCGGAATACATGGTGGAGCAGGCTATCAAACTAGGGAGTCTATCTCTAAGGAAACAGATAAGCAGGTAAGAGCAGCACTTGAGGCAGCGCTAACGGCAGCTGAGGATATCTTAAAGGATAATGGAGCTGCAGGTGACGCAGTAATAGCGGCAATTGAAATCTTAGAAAACAACCCGAATTTTAATGCTGGGAAGGGAGCTGTTTTTACATTTAATGAGATCAATGAGCTAGACGCATCTTTTATGGATGGAAGGTTAATAGATGCTGGCGCGGTTGGAGGAGTAACTAATATAAAGAATCCTATAAAAGCTGCCAGAGCTGTAATGGAAAAATCCCCTCATGTATTGCTTACAGGAAAAGGAGCAGAAGAGTTCGCCGTAGAGCAGGGTTTAGAGATTGTAGATCCGAGCTATTTTAAAGTGCAGGCTAGATTAGATGACGTACGTAGAACCAAGGATGCCAAGAAAGTATCAGTTAAAAAACATGGAACAGTCGGTTGTGTCGCTCGAGATATGGCAGGGAATTTAGCCGCAGGAACTTCTACAGGTGGTATGTCTAATAAGAAATGGAACAGGATAGGAGATAGTCCTATTATTGGAGCAGGAACTTATGCCAACAATAATACTTGTGCAGTTTCTAGTACTGGGCATGGTGAGTTTTTTATTAGGTATGCAGTAGCATATGATATCTCGGCTTTAATGGAATATAAAGGTTTGAGTATTGATGATGCAGCGGAGTATGTGATCAATAATAAATTGAAAAGTGTAAACGGTGAAGGTGGCGTAATGTGCGTTGATAAAGATGGAAACATTTCGGCCCCTTTTAATACTCCAGGTATGTATCGTGCATTTGCCACCAATAAAACTAGACAAGTTGCTATCTATAAAGATGAAGTCTTTAACTAAAAAACCGCTTCTATAGTATTTCTAAAACGGTCTTTTATGATAAAGCTCCTTATAATTTTAAGGCCTTTGCACTACAAATGGAGTGGAAGATTGTCCTGAGCCAGAAGTTAATCTCAAAAAGTATATACCAGCGGCAAAATCTTTTACATTAAGTTGGTAAAGAGTTGCTTGATCCTTAAAAACACCTCTTTGCACCGAAGTTCCAATAGTGTTAAATACTTCATATTGCACACTCGTGTTTTTAGTATTATCTATTTCTATGCTCAAAAGGTCTATCGTAGGATTAGGATAAATTTTAACTGCAATCTTTTCACCTATAGTACTTACAGAAACTACGCCTTCTATTTCATACGGACCCAGCTCAATGGTACAACCTAGGGAATCAGTAACAGTACAATTATACATTCCAGGTGCTAAATTTGTAATATTAGCTTCATCCTCATTATTACTCCAGTTATAATTATATGGAGGAGTACCTCCAGTCATATCAAGATTTATATTCCCATTATCTTGGTCATTTATAGAATTATTTATAAGTACATTCTCTAAGCTTAATGGTGTAGGCTCAAAAATAACAACGGTAACTTCAAAAGTACACTGACTCTCATCTTGAACAGTCAGACTGTAAGTGTCCGCAGCCAGATTAGTAAGTGTTGGTGTTATCTGGCCATTGCTCCAAGTAAAGGAATAGGGTGGTTCACCACTTAATATTTCAACAACTATTTCACCGTCATTCTCACCAGTACAAGATACATCTGATGTTTCTACGTTCACTCCTAGAGCTCCATTAACGGTGACATTCATCACACAAGAGTTCGTATTGCCCGCTGGGTCTATAGTTGTAAAAGTGACTGGTGTAATTCCGTTATTGTATATATCACTTGCTGATTCCATCATATTGTAATCATTGGAAACACTAGCGCTACCGCAATTGTCGAGCACGATTGGTAAATCTACCATAACCATCGTATCACAACTATTGCCTAAGATACTCATAGTGACATCTGCAGGGCAGTCTATAATCGGTGGACTTCCATCTACTACAGAGATTTTAAAACTACAGGTAGAACCATCGTCTAAAGAAAAAGTATTTATAGTCTCTCCAATCGGGAAAAATTCGCCTCTTCCCAATCCCGCAGTCTGAGAAACCAACCTATTATTAGTTACACTACCTTCTAGCTCCATCACTAATGCTAGATCAACTCCTATACTTGATAATTTTACGGGTTCATCGTACCCACAGGCAGGAGCAGCAAAATAAGAATCTCTGAATTCGCCCTGATCACTGTAGCCTGTGATAAATCGAGTAGTGTTATCTTCAGGTACGACCAATTCAATCACCACTTTCTGACCACGCGGGACCAGATGATTTACGGTTACAGTATGTGTGGCATCAGCTAAAGTAGGAAGTAAATACTGTTTACTAAATACTAAAGTCATATTTTCATAGAGTATTTCATCTGATTCAATATTATAGATATTAAGATCGATTTGCGGATCATCTGTATCTGTAAATCCAATTCCCATTTCCATGAATTCTACCAGGAAGTCACCATTAATTCCCATTTTTGGCATATCAAATACACGAAGATGTCTAGATTCAATACTTTTATTACATCCATAGGAACTCACTACAGTATTAGAAAAGTTTTGACGAGTCTTTACGGGTAAAGAATCACACTCTCCACCAGCGACGACTGGCAATTCGTAATTCACGATAGCTCCACAATCTTCTGTTTCAGTTGAAACAGTCATATCTACTGGACAATTGACAAAGGTAATTTCACTGCCATCTTCGATAATGATATTGAAACTGCATTCAGTACTATTGCCAGCTGCGTCTGTAGCAATATATCTGTTAGTTGTGACTCCTACTGGGAATACAAAACCACTAGGTAGGCCAGCTATTTGAATTACCTTGTCGATACCACAAAAATCATTTACAAGTATCTCAAAATCTACTACAGCGCCACACTCATTGTCTTCTGCTTCGATTGAAATATCGTCTATGCATTCAAAGGTTGGTGCAGTTATATCCGCAACAAAAACATCAAATCGACAAGTGTCAAGCCCGCCAAACATATCTTCCGCTACAAATACATTACGCGTAAAGCCAGGAGGAAATTCGCCTCCACTTGGGATGCCTTCAATTTGAAAAATGGTATCTCCTAAACATGTCTCTAATATAAAAACATCAAAGTCCACGGTAGCGCCACAAAAATCTGCTTCGCTTTCTGCGTCAATATTCGTAGGGCAGATTAAGAATGGAGCTTCTCCGAATATTACGTTTACATCAAAACTACAAGAGGTAGAATTACCAGCAGGATCAGAAAGCTCAAACGTGTTTACTGTCTTACCTGGAGGAAAAGCTTTTCCACTTTCTATTCCTGCAGTCTGCTGTAGAGAAAAATTGGATGCCTTTAATTTTAAAACTAAATTAAAGTCTGGCTGACCAAAAGTAGCTAAATCTACTGGTTCCATAATATTACATGCAGGACTAGCAATATATGAAGGAGCTGACTGACCACCGCCTACATTATATCCTGGAATTTGCGCTATTTCAAATGATGGAGCTACTAGTTCTACTACGATCATGTCCGTATTGTTGACCAACACATTTGATGGTACAGTAAAGATGCCAGAGGAGATTATTGGAACTACTGCTTGATAGCTCTCTAGCAATGTCATATTTGCATAAATAAATGGTCCATTCAGCCTGTAGATATTCAAGGTGATGGTAGGTTCTGAGCTTGAGAATCCTACACCTACGTCTATTCCAGTAAGGAATATTTGACTAGGTAGTCCAGATTGAGTGAGATCATAAACTCTAAGGTGACTCGTTTCAGCATTGTTACTACAGCTGAATGCAGTGATATTATTATCTGAAAAATTTTGTGAGAGATTAAATTGTGAAATTGGACAATTTGTCTGATCAAAATCAATCATATAGTCGATAACCGCATCACAATCCCTGCGACTCGGTAAAATGGAGTCAATATCTGATGGACAAATAATTTGTGGTAGGGAGAGAAACGTAGTATTCCCGTCGATAAGTTCGTCAAAGTTGATTCTTTTATGCTTTTCTGAAGGCCCATTTTCTAAAACATGAGATAATGCAAGGTTTGGTAATAATATTGCTAATAAAATGGTGTAAAAGGTCTTCATATTTAATGAGTATAGGTACGGTTTAGAATTAATATTGCATACTATGAACTAAATAACGAATTGCAAAGCAAATATGTGAAATTATATGCAATTTATAGAAGGCTATAACTTTATTTGGAATACCAGATTAACTGACGCAAATTTATTGTTAGGGTTAAAAATATTCGCTATTTTTGTCATATGTAGAGTTTTAGATTAGTGGAATCTACACTAAAACATTCTTAACCACAGACCGAGATATAGCAAAATTTATATGATTACTAGTCGTAAACATCGAAAGAATGATTTACACTCTAGGCTATTGTTGCTTATAGTCACGGTATTCTTTTCCCTATATTCGACATTTACTTTTTCTCAATATAGTACTCAATGGGATATATTTTACGGGGGAAACAATTTTGATGAATTATTATCTGTAGTAGAAGTAGCCGATGGGTTTGTATTCGGAGGTTCTGCATCTCAATCTGTTACGGGCGATCCACCACCTACAGCTGGATCTTCCGACTATTGGATATACAAGACTGATTATGACGGTAATATTCTTTGGTCATACACTTATGGTGGATTCAATAGAGATATTCTTTTAAATTTAATTCAGACTCAAGATGGAGGTTTTATTATGACAGGAATTTCAGATTCGGGTGTTGGAGGATTTAAATCTGAAGCTTCCCGTGGAGATGTGGATTTCTGGGTAGTAAAAGTCGACTCTGATGGCTTATTTACATGGGATGCAACATTTGGAGGTGATCAAGAGGACTTTCCAACTACGATTATACAAGCACAAGACGGTACTTACTTTGTCGGTGGCTGGACGGAGAGTCTCATAAGTGGTGAGGTTTCCTTCCCATCGCGTGGAGGTCGATTGGATTTTTGGCTATGTAATATAGATGTAAATGGAAACTTAATATATGACCGTAGGTTCGGTGGATCGAATGATGATCTGTTACTTGATATGATCCAAATACCTAGTGGGGACATTATTATTTCTGGTGTTTCAAGTTCAAATATAAGTGGAGAAAAGTCCCAGAATTCCTTCGGCAGCAATGATGTTTGGAGCCTCCGTATGGATGTAGGTGGTACTATACTCTGGGACAGAACATATGGTGGACTGCAAGATGAGCAAGGCTGGTCATTGTCATACCTTCCATCGGATGAAATTTTAATTGGTTCATTTTCAAACTCTGGTATCAGTGGGAATAAGACTGCTGCGAATATTGGGGGCGCGGACTACTGGCTTTTAAAAATAGATTTAAATGGCAACCTTATTTACGATCGAACATATGGTGGTACTGGAGAAGACGAGTTGAATGTAATAAAGATTAATGATAAGGGTCAAATTTTCATGGGTGGACGTTCCAACTCTAATATCGGCTTTGATAAAAGTGAAATTAATAGGGGCTTTTGGGATTATTGGATAGTGATAGTTGACGATTTTGGTATAAAAAAGTATGACAAGACCTTGGGTGGGGATAGGAATGATCTTTTACAGGACTTTGAAGTATTAGAGGAGGGAGGCATCATTTGTGCAGGATATACCGCAAGTGATACAAGTGGTGATATAACAGATACCAGTAATGGAGCCAATGATAATTGGGCGGTATTCTTAAATTGCTCCTTAGATCAATTTCTTGATCT
>Ga0114952_1002203_pt1 | contig 15295 bp, 16 predicted proteins | sample SidtaG_2_FD_87303 | JGI IMG/M metagenome (GOLD analysis project Ga0114952, IMG submission 87303) | Marine algal microbial communities from Sidmouth, United Kingdom - Sidmouth_Asex2 metaG | ecosystem: Host-associated > Algae > Red algae > Unclassified | place: Sidmouth, United Kingdom | collected...
AAGTACCAGAAAATATTATAAAAGAAAATTATAAAGGTGAAGTTGTTGTACTTTTTGAAGTAGATACTACAGGTCAGTTCCGAATCATTTATACAGACGCTTTTTATAAGGAATTGAAAGAAGAATCGAAACGTGTTTTTTCTGAATTTCCAAAAATAAAATCAGCAACTTATAACGGCAGAAAAATATCTAAGCAATATTCTATTCCTATTAAAATTCCATTAGTAGATCAATCGGTAGCCACACAAGATTTAGCTGAAAATAAAGCAAAACAACTTTCTAAGTTAGAAATAGCTGCAAAAAAAGAATTTGATGCTATTGATAAGGATTTAAATGCTTTTGAAAATAAAGCGTTTAAAAGCCAACTAAATATTCAGTTTACACATAGTGACTATGCACGGTTTGATAGGCAAATGAATCTTATTGGTACAAATAGCCATACAGCTTCTAAACCATTTGTTTACGAAGAGGTTTCAAAATATTATGATTTTGAAGCAGAACAAACTCAATTAAAAAAAGAAGCATACTCTTGGGGAGAAAATAAGTTGTGGAATGAACACATGGTACAATTACAGGGTAAAGATTATTGGTTTACTGTAGATCCTATTTTAGACTTACAAGTTGGATCTGATTCTGAGTTGGATGCTAGATCAACATATAATAATACCAGAGGGGTTTTAATACAGGGAGGTTTAGGAAGTAAATTAAATTTTTATAGCTCAATTTTTGAAAGTCAAGGACGATTTGCAGATTATGTAAATCGATATGCTGAAAGCTTAAAAGCGTTTGGTCCAGACCCTGCTATAATTCCTGGGCGTGGAATTGCAAAACGTTTTAAAACAAATTCGTATGATTATCCGGTTGCAGAAGCCTATTTATCTTATGCGCCAGCTGATTTTATAAACGTTCAATTTGGGCATGGTAAGAACTTTATTGGTGATGGGTACCGCTCGTTATTATTAGGAGATGCCGCAAGTCCGCACCCATTTTTAAAATTAAATACTAAATTCTGGAAAATAAAATACACCAATACGTGGATGTGGTTAAAAGATGTGCGCCCTGAAGTAGAACAGGATAAAGCGTTTTTAACCAAGTATATCGCCAACCATTATTTAAGTTTGAATGTTTCAAGGAAATTGAATATTGGTTTGTTTGAATCTGTGTTATGGACAAACTCTAACGATAGAGGTTTTGATGTAAACTATTTAAATCCGATTATTTTTTATAGAGCTATTGAGTTTGAAACCGGACAAGGCGCAGGTAACGCATTGTTGGGCGCTTCGGCTAAGTATAAATGGAATGATAATGTGAACTTGTATAGTCAGTTTATATTAGATGAATTCTCTTTAAATGATGTAAAAGGTGGCGAGAAAAGTTGGAAAAACAAATTTGGTTACCAGTTAGGTGTAAAATATTTTAATGCCTTTAAGGTTGAAAACTTAATGCTTCAATTTGAATATAACCGTGTGCGCCCTTATACCTATTCGCATAACACCATTGTGTTAAATTATGCCCACAATAACCAATCTATGGCGCATTTATGGGGCGCTAACTTTAGTGAGGCTATCATTATTGGTCGTTACCGTTATAAACGCTGGTATGGTGATGCAAAATTAATTCTTGGAACGCGAGGATTAGATTTTAACAATGGAACCGATAATTTCAATTACGGTGGCGATATTTACAGAAGTGAAAATGACAGACCTTTTGATACTGGTGTGGAAGTGGGGCAGGGTTTAAAAACAAAAACCTTTAACGGCAACTTACAAGCAGGTTATTTAATTAATCCTGCAACCAATTTAAAGGTATTTACAGATATTACGGTTAGAAGTTTCAACCCTGATGCCACCACGGCAACAACGTTTAAAAGCAATACCCTCTGGGTTAATTTTGGATTAAGAACCGATTTGTTTAATTGGTATTTTGATAATTAAATAGTTTTTTTCATTTCCGCGAAGGCGGGAATCTCATGAATAAAATTCTTAACTCTCAATAGTTTCTAATGGTTTTTTTGTACGAAAAATTAATTATATTTACGGGATAAAAACAACAAAAACTTGCTATATCCTGACTTATTTACGGGATATGAAACATAATAGTAATTATATAAGGAGCTAGCCATTATTTAAAAACCACGATGAACGAAACTGAACTTTTGAGGGAAATGAAATCGAGAATGTCTACTTATAAAAAAGAAAGTAGAATAAAAGAATGTTTTCATCCAAACAAAGAAGAGTGTGAAGGAAAAATAAAACAAGCGTATAGTATTCAAAGAAATGGTCGTCTTTCTATAATAGAATCGGAAGTGAATGGAAATAATTGCGTTTATACATTTACGAGTTGTAAATCATCAGCGGAAAATATGATGGAAGATTTAGTGCCAATCGGAAAAAAAGAGGCATCAACTTTTTTTGGTTTCTGTGATTTTCACGATTCAACATTATTTTCACCAATAGAAAATAATAAATTTGATAAGAGCTCTAAACATCTACTTCTTCATTCTTACCGCTCTTACGCTCATTCATATCACAGAAAACAATAAGAACATCAAATTTACAATAATCCAGAATCTAAATTCTTAAAATCATTGCCGATCGAATGGATTGAAATGATGAAGGCTGGACTTGAAATGGGAATTAATGATACCAAGGAAACAAAAATCAAAATCGATAACGCTCTAAAAAACGAAGATTATGATTTTTTCCAATATTTAGTTTATGAAAAAGATGGTCTATATCCTTTTGCAATTTCTTCACAGATTTCTCCAAGAGTAACTTACAGTAATAAACCAATGAATAATCATTTGAATCCATCAGAACCTTGGTCACAGCCATTATTAACTTTCTTACCTGATGAAACTACTACTTTTGTCATTATTGCAATATTTCCAGATGACGAAAATGGGAAAATTTTGTTAAGTGAGTTAGAGGGACTTGATACAATTGAATTAGAAAAAGCCATAACTTCATTAATTATAGCGAATTGTGAAAACACATTTTTCTCACCAAAAGTTTGGAATAAACTAAACCCAAGGCAAAAGAGGATATTATTAAATGAATTTACGGTCAATACAGTATCAGAAAAATATAAAGATACTTTTTTTCATAGTCGAGTGAATTTCTTATCTAACTATTTCGAAATAAACAACCTCTGAAAAAACAATGGCTAACATGCGAATATACCATATAAAAAAGCGACAATTCTTATTTTAAAATCGAGACAAGTTGTGGCAAGAACCTCTTTTTATTAAAAGCATAACGTCCTCTGAAATTTAAGTTTAAACCATTGCTAAAATTGCTTTTATAGAGTATCTTTGCACTCGCAATACAAAAGCCGTCAAGGATATACAACATTGAGTCAATCAGAAACTTCATTAGCAAAACCTTCTATAATCTCAGATTTTAAGGAAATCACCAAAATGCGATTAGCGTTAAGCGTGGTATTTTCGTCGCTTGCGGGTTACTTGCTTGGTGTTGAAACTGTCGATTTTAAAACTTTAATTTTATTAGCTTTAGGTGGTTATTTTATGGTTGGCGCATCGAATGCTTTTAACCAAATTATTGAAAAGGATTTGGATGCTTTAATGGATAGGACTAAAAACAGACCGATTCCTGCGGGCAGAATGTCTGTGAATACGGCGTTTATCATTGCTTCTGTATTTACTTTACTTGGAATAATAATTTTATACACCATCAATAAGCAAACCGCAATGTTTGGTGCCATATCTATTTTTATTTATACCTGCGTTTATACACCTTTAAAAACAAAAACGCCTATCGCAGTATTCGTTGGCGCTATTCCTGGTGCTATTCCGTTTATGTTAGGTTGGGTTGCAGCTACTGATGATTTTGGTATTGAACCAGGAACTTTATTCGCTTTACAATTTTTCTGGCAATTTCCACATTTCTGGGCTATTGGTTGGTTTTTATTTGAAGATTATAAAAAAGGGGGTTTCTACATGCTACCCACAGGAAAACAGGATAAAGGTACTGCGGTACAAACGATTATGTACACGGTTTGGACGATTATAGTATCAATAATCCCTGTGTTTGGTTTTACGGGTAGGTTACAACTTTCTGTAGTGGCGGCAGTACTTGTTTTTGCTTCGGGTATTTGGATGTTGTATTACGCGATAGGATTATTTAAAAAAATGACTGAAAAAGCAGCAAAACAATTAATGCTCGTTAGTGTGGGTTACATCACGTTAATACAGATTATTTATGTTGTGGATAAATTTATCAGATAAATTATGGATTTAACTCAAGGCACAAAAGCAGAAAAAAATAGCAGAGCAAAAAAAATGATGCTATGGTTTGGTATTATTTCATTAATCATGTCTTTTGCTGGCTGGACAAGTGCTTTTGTAGTAAGTAGTTCAAGACCAGATTGGTTAAAAGATTTTGTTTTGCCAAATGCTTTTATAGTTAGCACGGTTGTTATGATAATAAGTAGTGTTACTTTTATTTTAGCGAAACGTGCCCTAAAAAGCGCGAATCATAAAGCAACAATGCTTTGGTTGTTTGCCACATTAACTTTAGGAATTGTTTTTATTTTCAATCAGTTTTCTGGTTTTCAGCAAATTATTGATTTAGGATATAATTTTACAGGCCCGACGAGTAATGTAACGATGTCTTACATCTATTTAATAGCCATAGTGCACATTGCGCATGTTCTTGTTGGTTTAATTTGTTTATTTGTTGTAATTTATAATCATTTTAAACAAAAGTATAATACTACTGATATGTTAGGGTTTGAACTGGCTGCAATATTTTGGCATTTTATTGATATTCTGTGGGTTTATCTTTTTTTATTTTTATATTTTGTAAGGTAAAAATTAGCAGATTAGCCTTTAACTTGCTGTTTCACAAAGGTTTTGGCGGGTATGTGCGTTAAGGATTGAAACGGCATCCTTTTTTGAGGTACGAGAAAAAGATATAGTGGAAAGCCTGACCCTTTTGGGGAACGCCCAAATTATTTTTAACCAAGATTAAATTCTAGACATTAATTTTTAAAGCGGTATGTTTTATTAGATAAATAAAATACTTATTTTTGTTCAACTTTTAAACGATACCATTAAATTGGTATACTAACCATAATATATGAGTACAGCAGTAGCAGAAGTCAAAACTTGGGGAGGCGGTAACGAACCACTAAAATCAAGTTACGGTAAAATGATGATGTGGTTTTTCATCGTATCAGATGCTTTAACATTCTCAGGGTTTTTAGCAGCCTACGGATTTTCAAGGTTTAAATTTATTGATGCATGGCCAATTGCAGATGAGGTCTTTACTCACTTTCCGTTTTTTCATGGTCAGGAATTACCCATGATTTATGTGGCGTTTATGACGTTTGTATTGATTATGTCTTCAGTAACTATGGTATTAGCGGTTGATGCTGGCCACCACATGGATAAGGCCAAAGTTACCATTTATATGTTTTTGACTATTATTGGAGGTATTATATTTGTTGGGTCTCAAGCTTGGGAATGGAATACATTTATTAATGGAGATTACGGCGCAGTACAAACTAAAGGTGGAAATATTTTGCAGTTTGGACATTATGTTGAAAAAGATGGTGAGCAAGTTTTTAAACGCGTTGCAGTAAGTGATTTTGCAGTAAGTACAGCACACCAAGATAGAACGCAGCACGAAAGTAGAACTGGTATTTGGTTTGTTGATGAAGGTACACTTCCAGCTTATAGTATGGATGAAGTAATACACGGTTTACAAGCCAATAAGGATATTTTAGTACGTACTCAAATAGTAAATGAGGAGGGTGAAAAAACAGTATTGTCTAGAGCTGAATCAATCAATCAAATTATGAAAAATGGTAAGCTTTACGTTAAAGGAGCAAACCTTCAAGTAAACGAATATGGTTCGCCACTCTTTGCAGATTTCTTTTTCTTTATAACAGGATTTCATGGTTTTCACGTATTTTCTGGTATTGTAATTAATATTATTATTTTTTTCAATGTTATTTTAGGAACATATGAAAGACGCGGAAGTTATGAGATGGTTGAGAAAGTAGGATTGTATTGGCACTTTGTAGATTTAGTTTGGGTATTTGTATTTACATTCTTCTACCTAGTTTAATTGAAAAAGATTAGTTTTTCATTTCCTTGAAGAAGGAAATCTATTAAAATATATATTTTCTCCTGAAAGTTTTCGGGACTAAAAAAACATATAAAATGGCACACGAACATAAATTAGCAATATTTCAAGGTTTAGTTAAGTTTAAATCTAATACACAAAAAATTTGGGGCGTTTTAATATTTCTTACCATTGTTACAGCAATAGAAGTGGTGTTAGGTATTTATAAACCAGAAAGTTTGATGGCCAAATTTTTAGGGATGAAAATTTTAAACTGGATCTTTATTATTTTAACTCTAGTAAAAGCATATTACATTACTTGGGATTTTATGCATATGCGCGATGAAACTAAAGGCTTAAGACGCATGGTAGTCTGGACAGCTGTTTTTCTTATTATATACTTAATGTTTATCCTATTGCAAGAAGGAGGCTATGTTTTTGATGTGTATGATAATGGATATATTAAAAAAGATTTTTAAGTTTATTTAATTATAAACAATTAAAATGTAAAATGAATCCTGCTAACTTAGCGGGATTTTATTTATTTATTTTTTTTACTATTTTTTTTTGGTTGTTACCCGTCCTGATAACTATCGGGATGGGTCGGGCTTTCCGTTACAAGTCCTCGAAACTCCTACGTCGGGCTGTGGGCTTTTCACTGCAATCCCTAACGTATATACCTGCTAAGGTATTGATATTAATTTAGCATACTTCATTTTTAATATTATAGTTTCCTCTTAATGAAGAAATAGTATATGGCAGCTATTAAAAGTTTATCTAATAATTTTATTAATTTATCAATGAGTTAGTATTAAGTTGATTCTAATCTCTATAAACAAAACCGTCTTTAGTATTTATAAAAAAAAGAAAATATTTTCATTTATAGAATAAAAACAACACGTTAAATAATAAAATAACACCCATTATTAAGTCCGCTTTTTTTATTTTTGCAAAACAATTTATAGCAATAGAAATACTACTATTTTAATGGATTATAAAAAAGTAAGTCGATATGTAGTTTTAGGAGTTTTATTTTTTCTTCCCGTTACTTTTCTTTTGTTTTTGTATCCAGCAACACACAATTATACACCGTTAGATATTGTAAACGAATCGGTTATAGATATTGAAAACTTTACATCCAGTTCAGAAGAAAAAATTCTTTTAAAAAACCACATAACAGTACTTGGTTTTTTAGGAAATAATCCTATAAATAAAAGTACGTCAGCTTTAAATTTAAAGGAGTTGGTTTATGATAAATTTAAAGGGTTTAAAAAATTTCAAATCGTTATAGTATTACCTAAAGGCACAGAGGCAGCTGCACAAAAATTAAAATATGAAATTAGTTCTTACCAGAATTTAAGATTCTGGCATTTCATTTTTGGAGAAGAACAAGATATTAAAAAACTGTTTTTTAGTTTGAATACTAAAGGAAGATTAAATAAAGATTTAGCTACTGATAATGTTTACATTGTAGATAAAGACCTAAACCAGCGTGGAAGATTGGATGATCGTACAGATAAAGAATTAGAAAAGAATAAATCCATTTACAGACTTAATGCTTACGATTGTATAGAAGTAGCAGAAATAAAAAATAAAATGAGTGACGATTTGCGAATTCTATTTACAGAATACAGGCAAAAACGAAAAGGCGATTTTAATTCTGATACCAGAAGAGCAAGCGATTTAAAATCAGAATAAATTTTAAAGACTTGACATTTTTGCAAAGACAGGAATCTACTTTAAAAGAATAAAGTTTAATAAATTAGAAAATCCTTTTTTTAGGGGTGATGACAAAATAATTGAATGAAAAAAACAAATTATTCGTATATAGGTATTGCCTTTATCATTCTTGTTTTCGGAATTATTTTTATTCCAAGAATAGTAGATAGAATAACAAATAATGATATTTCTAGACAAGAAAGTAGAAGCAATCAACAAAAAGAGCAAGCTTCAAAAAATTCCGATTTAGTCTTTATTTCTAATAATGGAAAATATAGAAAAGTGCCAAGTTTTTCCTTCATAAATCAAAAAGGAGAAACCATCACAAACAAAAATTACGAAGGTAAAGTGTATGTTATAGAATTCTTTTTTACAACATGCCCAACCATTTGCCCAAGGATGAATAGAAACCTTATTCAAATCCAAAATGAATTTAAAGATTTTGATGATTTTGGTGTGGCATCTTTCACCATTAACCCAGAACATGATACACCTGAAACCCTTAAAGCTTATGCTGAAAAATATGGTGTAACAAACCCCAATTGGCACTTAATGACGGGTGGCAAAGATGCTATCTACAAACTATCAAACGAAGGGTTTTATATTTATGCAGCTGAAAATAGTAATATAGAAGGTGGTTTTGAGCATTCAGGAAATTTCGCTTTAATTGATAAAAATGGATTTATAAGGTCTAGAGTTGTAAACGAAAACCCATTAATTTATTACAATGGTATAACATCAGAATCTGAAAAAACAGATGAAGATGGGAAACTAGAGGAAATTAGTGCCTTAAAAGAAGATATTAGAAAGTTGCTTAGCGAATAAGTATTTAAAGTAAAGCAAAGAATATATTTAAAATGTATCATGATTGAAGATAAAAAAGTTTTAGACGATAAAAAGTATAATAAACTTATTGTTATACTATCTATAGTAATACCTCTAGCTGTGGCTGCTCTTTTTGGGATTAAAATTGATGCAGAACTTCCAATTTTTTTACCCCCAATTTATGCAAGTATTAATGCATTAACAGCACTTGTTTTGGTATTGGCATTCATGGCTATTCAGAAAAAAAATATCATTTTACATAAGCGATTAATACAGTTTGCTATAGTATTATCTGTAGTGTTTTTGCTCTTGTATATTGCTTATCATATAACGAGCGATTCTACTAAATATGGCGGAGAAGGTGTACAAAAATATATTTATTATTTTATACTAATAACACATATATTATTATCTATAACAGTTATTCCATTCGTTTTAATAACGTATGTTAGAGCGATTACTAATAATATTGAAAAGCATAAAAAAATAGCAAGGATCACCTTTCCTTTATGGCTTTATGTCGCTATTACTGGAGTTATTGTTTTTATGATGATTTCGCCTTATTATATTTAACATGAAAAACAACGCTATTTTTTTTCTCTTTTCATTCTCTTTTTTTTTAAAGAGTAATGCCCAATGCGCTATGTGTCGTGCTGTTTTAGAAGGTGAAGCAGGACAAACAACAGCAGAGGGCATAAATGATGGTATCGTGTATCTAATGGCTATACCCTATATACTTGTTGCAGGAATTGGATACTTTATTTACCGTAAATACAATACGTTAAAAAAGTAATAAAAACTTTTTTTCCTAATTATTGTAACATTTCTTTGTTTAGATAGTCTAACTATAAAGCTTTTTGGCTTAACTAAATTAATTAACCATGTTAAATATTCATCAACTTCACAAATCCTACCCTATAGGAGATTCAAGTTTACATGTTTTAAAAGGAATAGACCTTAATGTTGAAGAAGGAGAAATGGTAGCTATCATGGGGTCTTCAGGTTCAGGAAAATCTACACTGCTTAATATTATCGGTATGTTGGATGAAGCTGATTCTGGTGAATACATTTTAGATAATCTTCCTATAAAAGATTTAACCGAAAAAAAGGCTGCAGTTTACAGAAATAAATTTTTAGGATTTATTTTTCAATCTTTCAACTTAATAAATTATAAAAATGCACTTGAAAATGTGGCACTTCCACTTTATTATCAAGGGATAAAACGTAAGGAGCGTCTTGAAATGGCCATGTTTCATTTAGGAAAGGTAGGGTTGGCTAATTGGGCTAAACATTTGCCAAAAGAACTATCTGGCGGACAAAAGCAACGGGTTGCTATTGCGAGAGCATTAGCTGCAAATCCTAAATTATTATTGGCCGATGAGCCCACAGGAGCTCTAGACACTAAAACATCTCATGATATCATGGCTTTTATCCAACAATTAAACGACGAAGGAAAAACTATTTTAATGGTAACGCACGAAGAGGATATCGCTAATATGTGCAAACGTATTGTGCGCCTTAAAGATGGTGTTATAATGGAAGATGTTAATGTAGAACAAGTTAGAGCTGCGCAATATGTTTGATATTGACCTTTGGCGCGAAATATTCCAAAGTATTAATATGAACAGAACCAGAAGTTTACTTTCTGGGTTTACTGTAGCTTTTGCTATTTTACTATTTACTATTCTTTTTGGAATTGCCAATGGCTTACAAAATACATTTGCTGAGGCATTTATTGATGATGCTAACAACTCTATTTCTATAAACTCAGGAAGAACGACTAAAGCCAATAAGGGACTTCAGGCAGGACGACAAATTCAGTTTAAAAACGAAGATTTAGATTATATAAAAGAAGATTTTGGCGATAAAGTAGAGTTTATTACAGCAAAAATTTATAAAAATATTCAGGCATCTTTTAGAGGAGAGCAAAATATTTATGATGTTATAGCGGTACATCCAGATCATCAGTATTTGGAAAAAACACAAATTAAGGAAGGACGCTACATTAATCAAAACGATTTAAATAATAAAACTAAAACAGTTGTTATTGGTAAATTGGTAGAGGAAGATTTGTATTTGAAAACAAGGGCTTTAGGAAAGTATCTTAATCTTGGTGGTATTCAATTTAAGGTTATTGGCGTTTTTACAGATGACGGTGGTGATAATGAAGAACGAAAAATTTACATTCCAATTTCAACGGCTCAATATCTTTATGGTAATAATGATTATATAGATCAAATTAGTTTAACCTATAATCCTCAAATGGACTATGATCAAGCATTAGCTTTTAGTACACTACTAACTAAAAAAATGAAGAATCGTTTTTCAGTAGCAAGAAGTGATCAAAGAGCCATTCGGGTTCGTAATATGGCAGAAGGCACTAAAGCAGTTAGCCAAATGACTGTAGGTTTAACATTCATTATTCTAATAATTGGTTTCGGAACTTTAATAGCAGGTATTGTTGGCGTTAGTAATATTATGATATTTATTGTTAAAGAACGTACTAAGGAAATTGGTATTCGAAAGGCTCTTGGAGCTTCTCCAAAATCTATAGTATCTATTATTTTATTAGAATCCATACTAATTACAGCTATTGCAGGATATATTGGTTTATTATTAGGAGTAGGCGTTCTCGAAATTGTAAAACCTTATTTAGTAGACTATTTTATAAAAGATCCAGGTGTAAGCAACAGTTTAGTTATAGGCGCTACACTCACATTAATTATAGCAGGTGCCATTGCAGGGTATTTACCAGCAAAAAAAGCATCACAAATTAAACCCATTATAGCACTAAGAAATGATTAATCATGTTTAAATTTTTATTTGATAGGGATACATGGCAAGAGGTTTTTGATAGCTTTAGTAAAAATAAACTAAGGTCTATACTGACTATGGTAGGCGTTTGGTGGGGCATTTTACTACTTATTGGGCTTTTGGGCTCCGCACGTGGATTAGAGAATTCATTCAATCGTTTATTCGGAAGCTTTGCAACTAACAGCGTATTTGTTTGGGGGCAAAGTACAAGTAAACCCTTTCAAGGATTTCAAGAAGGAAGGCGCGTAAAATTATCTTTAACGGATGCAAAAAAGGTTGAAGAAAATGTAGAAGGTATTGAGTTTCTTGTGCCTAGAAATCAAAACCAAGCTAATGTTGTTAGAAATTTCCTTTCAGGTAGTTTTGGCGTAAATGGTGATTATCCTTTACTAGATCAAGTTCAAAAGAAAAAACTTATTTATGGCAGGTTTATAAATCAAAATGATATTGATGACAATAAAAAAGTAGTTGTAATTTCTGAAGACGCCTACAAGCAGCTTTTTGAGAAAGACGAGATACCTATTGGAGCTTATATTGAAATAAACAAAATGAATTTTATGGTGATTGGCATGTTTGAAAATGGTAACCAAAATATGGGCCCAACTTCAGATATGCATATTCCATTTACCACTTTTCAGCAGATATATAATCAAGGTGATCAAATAGGATGGATGATGATTACTGGAAAACCAGAGTATGATATCACTCAAATTGAAGAAGACGCCAAATTATTACTTAAAAACCTTAATAAAATTCATCCTAAAGATAAACGTGCCTTTGGAAGTTTCAACTTAGGAAAAGAGTTTGCTAAAATTACAGGCTTTTTAACCGGCATGCAATTCTTAACATGGTTCGTAGGTATCGCAACGTTATTTGCTGGCGTATTTGCAATAGGTAATATTTTATTAATTACAGTAAAAGAAAGGACTAAAGAGATCGGAGTTCGAAGAGCTTTAGGAGCAACACCTTTCGAGATAAAAAGACAAATAGTTGTAGAAGCTGTGTTTTTAACTATAGTAGCTGGCTTATTTGGAATTATAACGGGAGGTTGGATTTTAATAGGCTTAGACGCTGCTTTTGGGCAAGGAGAAGATGCAACTATTGTAAATGCCTCTGTATCGATAAGCGTCGTATTTATTGCTTTAGTCATCCTAGTTGTTTTAGGAACATTAATAGGACTAATACCAGCATTTAAAGCAACAAGCATTAAACCAATTGAAGCATTAAGAGAAGAATAAACAATCAAACAAATGAACAAAACAGTAAAAATTATCTTATTATTAGTTGCTATTATAGCATTAGTATACGTGTTGAAGTATTTTAAAGATGCGAACTCAAAGGATGTTGTTGACTATAAAGTTGAAGAACCTTTTTTTAGCTCTATAAATACAAAAGCAGTTGCTACAGGAAAATTAAATCCAGAAGAAGAAATTGAGCTAAAATCTCAAATTTCAGGTATTGTCGATAAAATTCTTATAGAAGAAGGCGATAAAGTTAAAAAAGGTGATTTAGTAGCGACTATCAGAGTAGTACCGAATGAACAAAATTTGGTTGGAGCAAAAAGTAGAATAGCAACTGCTAAACTATCTTATGATAATGCAAAAGTACTTTATAATAGAAATAAAACCTTATTTGAGAAAGGTGTGATTTCTCAACAAGATTTTGAAAACAGCGAGTTGTCTTTCAATCAAGGAAAGGAATCTTTAGCACAAGCTCAAAATGATTATCAAATTATTAAAAGGGGTTCAATTTCTGGTGGAAGTTCTGCAAACACTAATATTATAGCACAAATTTCTGGAACTATTTTAGAAATACCTGTTCGTGAGGGCGACCAAGTTATTGAGGCCAATAATTTTAACGCAGGCACATCTATAGCAACCATTGCAGATATGAGTGCTATGATTTTTGAAGGCAAATTAGATGAAGCTGAGGTTGGTAAAGTGCAAGAAGGTAAAGAAATTAAAGTTATTTTAGGCGCCATTAGAGACAAAGAGTTTCCTGCTAAATTAACATTTGTAGCACCTAAAGGCGTTGAGGAAAATGGAGCGGTGCAATTTACAATTAAAGCAGACGTTGAAATTGATTCGCTTACAAATATTAGGGCAGGCTATAGCGCTAATGCGGAAATAGATATTGAAGCCAAAGATAGTGTTTTGGTAATTAGAGAAGCATTATTACAATACAACAGAATCACTGAAAAACCTTTTGTTGAAATAATGGAAGGCGATAATGAATTTAAGAAAAAAAATGTAGAGTTAGGATTATCAGACGGGATTAATGTTGAAATAACAGATGGCGTTAAAGAAGGCGATAAAATTAAAGTGTGGAACAAAGCATCAAAAGATAACGAAGATGAAGAAGATGAATAACATTGTTAACACAGTCCTGCAAGGTTTTAAAAACCTAGTAGGTCTTAAAAGAATTATGTCCTCATTATTTTTGTTATGCACTGTTTTTTCTTTCGCACAACAAAAAACATGGACACTTCAAGAATGTGTTAATCACGCACTAGAAAATAATATAACGGTAAGACAAAGTCAAAATACGTTGTTAAGTAATGAGCAAGATATTTTTGCAGCAAAAGGACAATTTTTGCCTTCTGTAAATGGAAATTTGACTCATAATTTGTCTTTAGGGAACAGAGAGTTGTTTCCAGGGCAGTTTGTAGATAGAACAGATAATAGTACTAACATTGGTGTAGGTGTTAATCAAACTATTTTTGATGGATTTAGGCTCACTAATTTATACAAACAGTCCCAGTTAAGATTAGAAACAAATCAATTAGAGCTTCAAAGAATTAAGGATGACATTTCTTTAAATGTAGTTAACTCCTATTTAAATATTCTTTTTAATAAAGAACAATTGCAAACAGCAAAAGCTCAATTTGAATTTAGTGAGAAACAACTAAAGCAAGTTGCTGAATTGGTTGATGCAGGTGTGCAACCGAGAGCTAATATTTATGATGCTGAAGCTACTTTAAGTAGAGATTCGCAACAAGTTACATTAGCAGAGAATAACTATAATTTAGCTTTATTAACGTTATCTCAATTATTACAAATTTCTTATAACGGTTTTGATGTTGAAATAATTGATATTAATACACCTTCTGAGGCTTTACTTTATAACGATATTCAACCCATATTAAATTTTGCATTTGAAAATAGAAATGAAATTAAGGTTGCTGAAAAAAATGTTGAAAATGCAGTTTTAGGTACAGAAATTTCTAAAAGTGGGTTTTATCCAACACTTTCTGCCAGCTATGGGTTTGGTTCAAATGTGTTTTTTACAAATTTAATAGATACTGAAGCAGATTTCTTTACCCAGCTTAATCAACAAAAAGGACATAGATTAGGTATTAGTTTGAATATTCCTATTTTTTCAAGATTTCAAAATAAAACATCCGTTGCAAAATCTAGGATCCAAGAAGAAAATAGTAAACTAAACTTAGACCAAGCTAAGTTAGATTTAGAATCCAATATACAAAGAGCCTATACGGATGCTCAAGCTGCTTTTAAAGCTTTTGATGCTGCAGAAAAATCATTGAAATCGCAAACTTTAGCATTTAATAACTCTAAAGAGCGTTACGATATTGGAGCCATGACTGCTTTTGATTTAGAGCAAGCTAGAGTGCAATTAATAAATGCAGAATCGTCTTTGATTAATGCGAAGTATGATTTTGTTTTCAAAACAAAAGTTTTAGATTTTTACATGGGAAAATCATTAATAGACTAATTCATTTTAATACTTTTATAAAATGAAAAAGTTTGGGTTTTTAATAATGAGTTTGTTCTTTTTGACCACTTATGCTCAAGAAAAACAACTTTGGGCAAAATCTTTTTTGAATAAAA
>Ga0114952_1002214_pt1 | contig 15255 bp, 10 predicted proteins | sample SidtaG_2_FD_87303 | JGI IMG/M metagenome (GOLD analysis project Ga0114952, IMG submission 87303) | Marine algal microbial communities from Sidmouth, United Kingdom - Sidmouth_Asex2 metaG | ecosystem: Host-associated > Algae > Red algae > Unclassified | place: Sidmouth, United Kingdom | collected...
GAACAAAGTACACTATTGGCAGATTTTTCTTCAAAACTTGAGAAGTTAGAAATTTCCAAAGAAGAAAAAGAAACTCTAATTGCTGATGCTGAAAAAGCTCTAGTAACATCAATCAAGCCTGCCTATTCAAAACTGACTGCTTTTTTAGAGCAGCAGTCAGAGCGGGCTACGACGGAGCATGGTGCCTGGAAATTTCCGAATGGTGAGGCCTATTACAATAATGCTCTAGCTCGAACTACTACAACTGACATGACCGCCAATGAAATTCATGAATTAGGTCTTGCAGAAGTGAAACGTATTCATGCTGAAATGAATGCTATCAAAGAAAAAGTAGGATTTAAGGGAACGCTGCAAGAGTTTTTCAAATTTATGAAAGAAGACAAACAATTTTATTATCCGGACACTAAAGAAGGGCGTGAGGAATATATGGCAACTGCCACCATGCTGATTGATAGTATGAAAGGACGTTTAGATGAACTTTTTCTCAGAAAACCTAAGGCGGATATGATTGTTAAGGCTGTTGAATCTTTTCGTGAGAAATCGGCAGGAAAAGCCTTTTATCAAGCTCCTGCCCTTGACGGATCGAGGCCTGGAACCTATTATGCCAACATGTACGATATCATGGCCATGCCTAAATATCAGATGGAAGCTTTAGCGTACCATGAGGGTATTCCGGGGCATCATATGGAAAGAGCCATGTCACAAGAATTGACCGATATTCCCATGTTTAGAAAAATGGGAGGCTACACAGCTTATACTGAAGGCTGGGGATTGTACACCGAATACCTACCTAAAGAAATGGGTATGTATAGTGACCCTTATTCTGATTTTGGTCGTCTGGCAATGGAATTATGGAGAGCTTGTCGTTTGGTTGTCGACACCGGTATTCACACCAAAAAATGGACACGTGAAGAAGGCATCAAATACTACGTTGATAACACACCAAATGCAGAAAGTGATGCCATCAAAATGGTGGAACGCCATATTGTAATGCCATCGCAAGCAACTGCTTATAAGGTGGGCATGAATAAAATTTTAGAAGTACGTGAAGATGCTAAAACTAAATTGGGCGATAAATTCGACATCCGTGAATTTCATGGGGTAGTTCTTAATAATGGGGCTGTTCCACTAAATGTTCTTGAAGATATGGTTGATGAATGGGTGGAGCAAAAACTATCTGAACGAGGTAAAATTTCAGATAAATAAAACCAAGCAAAGATTGTATTTCTTCATATTCAACTTTCACAGAACTGCTGTCTTTAAACTTTCTAAATAATAATTTCATTAATTTTGAGTTTCAAAAGCAAGAGACACTCCTTAATGATGCGTAAATTCCTTTACCTATTTCTTGGTATTTTGATAGTTAACTGTGGTGGTATTAAAAAAAAGACGACTTACAGTAAGAACAAAAACTATAGCAAAACGCGCAAAGTTACTGTTGAAGCTTCTACGTCTAGCTCAAATAAAACGCCCATAAGAAACACCAGAAATTCTTCTAGAAGAACTACTTCAGTTGCAGATAATATTATAAATACCGCACTTACTTTTTCTGGTACGCGCTACAAATATGGCGGCACTACCAAAAAAGGCATGGACTGTTCCGGTCTTCTTTATGTGTCTTTTGGTGAACATGACGTGCAATTACCGCGCGTATCATATGTAATGGCTGAGGAAGGCAAACGGGTAAAAGTTAACAAAGTCGTCAAAGGTGATTTGCTTTTCTTCAAAACTAAAAAGAGAGGCAAACGAATTAACCACGTAGGTATGGTTGTGGCTGTTGAAAACGATGAAATCAAATTCATACATTCCTCATCTTCTAGAGGTGTTATCGTATCTTCTTTACGTGAAGGATATTGGAATTCTGCCTTCGTGAAGGCTACCAGGGTTCTGTAAATAAAATCATTAATTTTTATTACATTTAGCGTAAGAATTTACGCGATGCATCTTCTGAAATTTATACCTATTAAATTGACTTTGTTTTTAATAGCAGGTATTTTAATAGGGCATTATTTTAACTTCGCAATACGCATACCCCTAGTCCTTAGTTGTTGTTTTATTGCTATTCTATCCTTTTTATTTTTCAATAAAACACCCCGTAATTCTATTTCGTTTGGGTTAATAACACTATTGGCTACAATGAGTATCGGCATGCTCTCCATTTCACTATGGAACCCCAAAAATCAACCCAATCACTATACGAATCAGGATATAGAAAAACATCAAGTTTGGCAATTCAAGATTCGAGAAGTTTTAAAACCAACTTCTTTTTCTAATAGATACATTGCTAGGGTTATCGCCGTGGATGAAAGTAGTACTTCAGGAAAAATTCTACTAAGCTTTGAATCAGATAGCACAACTCAAAATTTGCAAGTTGATGATGAACTTACGGCATTTGGGAAGCTCTCTAAAATAAAAGGTGCATTAAACCCTCACCAATTCGATTATAAAAATTATTTAGAAGGATTAGGCATACATCATCAGCTACGACTATTTCAAACGAATCATTTTCTTTCTCATCAGAAATCACCAACTGCCTACGGTATAGCAGCATCTTTAAGAACACAAATAATTACAAAACTCAAACAAGAGGATTTTGGATCAGAAGAGTTGGGCATTATTCAAGCCCTATTATTAGGTCAACGCAATGATATTTCGGAGGCCACTTACAATGATTATAAAAATGCGGGAGCGGTTCACATTCTTGCTGTATCTGGCTTGCACATAGGAATTCTACTACTACTGCTTCAATTTGTATTACGCCCCTTAGAAAAACTTCCAAAAGGAAAAACAATAAAACTAGTCGTTATTGTAATACTCCTCTGGTGTTTTGCGCTGTTGGCTGGCTTTTCAGCTTCAATCATTAGAGCTGTCACCATGTTTTCATTTGTAGCCTACGCAATCTATCTAAACAGACCGAGCAATACATTTAATATTTTAGCGCTTTCTATGTTTTTTATTCTGCTGGTCATCAACCCCATGCTTCTATTTCAAGTGGGGTTTCAAATGAGTTATGCTGCCGTATTTGCAATTGTTTGGTTATACCCCTTATTACAAAAATTATGGTTTCCTAAAAATATAGTACTAAAAAAAATATGGCAGTTATTATCCGTGAGTATTGCCGCCCAATTAGGTGTCTTACCTATTAGCTTATTTTATTTTCATCAATTTCCTGGGTTATTCTTTATTTCGAATCTATTCATAGTACCGTTTTTAGGAGTTGTTCTAGGAATGGGAATTTTAGTAATGCTACTTGCCCTCTGTAACAGCCTACCCAATTTTTTAGTGGATTGGTACAATGCACTTATTGGCATAATGAATGGAGTCATTAAATGGATCGCTCAACAAGAAGCTTTTGTTTTTCAAAATATTTCTTTTGATATCGTTCAACTCTTATTATCGTATTTGATGATCATATCGCTTATTGTAACCTTTACTAAAGTAAATTTCAGACGTGTATGTTTGCTTTTGATAAGTATAATTGGATTTCAACTATGGGTATTCTATGTGACACATTCAACCATTCAAAACGAAAGACTAATTGTAGGACATCAAATCAAAAACTCTATTGTATTGCAACAAACTGGAAAATCGCTCTCTGTTTTTACAAAAGATACGACCCGTTCAAAACGTAATGCAACGGACTACCAAATTGGGGAACGTATTGAAAATGTTCACTTTAAAAAGATTCAAAATAGTTATGTATATAAAAACAAGCGCATTATAGTGGTCGATAGTCTGAGCGTTTATCTACCCAAAAAAGTGGATTATGTTTTACTAACGCAATCTGCTAAAATTAATTTGGAGCGATTGATTGATTCGCTACGACCCAAACAAATTATCGTTGATGGTAGCAACTATAGTAGTTATATCAGTCGCTGGAAAGAAACTTGTGCCAAAAGAAAGCTCCCTTTTCACTATACAGGTGAAAAGGGAGCTTTTTATTTTGAGTAGTCTAGGTTAATGCACGTTACCCATTAATTTTTTGATAAAGGGTGAGGCGACTAAAACTATAAGGCCTGCAACCAAAGAATATTTTGCAATGAGCATAAAGCCATCAGTATATACAGTTAAAGTTTCAAATCCCCCTACATTTTTGTCTGTACTTTCAATGGCTAATTGTTTGCCTATAAAACCAACTATTTGAAACGCAAAAGCAGAAGATAAAAACCAAACTCCCATCATAAAAGCTACGATACGTTTTGGTGAAAGGTCAGTAATTTTTGATAAGCCTACTGGAGACATAAAAAGCTCTCCAACTGAAAGTAAAAAATACATCAGTAATAAATAAGCAAAAGGTACTAAACCATTTTCATTGGCACTAGCACCACTAATCGCTAATACATAAAAACTAATACCTGCAAATAGTAATCCTAAACCAAATTTATAGGGTGTTCGTGGATTCTTGTTTTTCTTGCTTAACCAGGTCCACATCATTGAAATAGGAATAGCTAGAACAATAATCCACATGGAATTTAAAGAGTTCGTTTGTGCTGCACTCATGATGCCTTCTAAATCTATATTTCGCGCGGCAAATAGCGTAATCACACTACCAGAAAGCTCATGAAAACCCCAAAAGATGGTCATGAAAAACGTAATTAAAACTGCTACAAAAAGCTTTTTACGCTCATCTAATGTTGCCTTATACATTTCATACCCTAAGTATGCAAGAACGGCTAAGCCAATACCTTGAAAGATTATATTCACAATATTTTGGCCTCCAAAAATACCTTCTTCAGCGACCGCCTTATATGATGCTAGTAAGAAAGCAATCAATGGCGCTGCTATTACAGCTAGAATAGGCACAAGAATTCCCTGCTTAATCCCTAGCACTTTTTTATCCATTACCTTTTCATTGGGTGGAAGTCCACGCTCTCCAAAAACATTCTTTTGAATTCCTCTCCAAAAAACAATTAAACCAGTCAAGATTCCAATACCAGCCAAACCAAAACCATAATGCCAACCGTATTTAGCAGCTAACCAGCCACATAAAAGTGGCGCGACCCAACCGCCAATATTAATGCCCATGTAGAAAATGGTAAACCCAGAATCTTTTTTTGGATCACCATGAGGATATAATGTGCCAACAAATGTTGAAATATTGGGCTTAAAGAACCCATTTCCGACAATAATTAGAGATAGCGCGAGGAAAAATGCCATATCATTTTCAATTGCCAGAACAAAATGACCTATTGCCATAAGAATTCCCCCTAGAAAAATGGAATTTCGCATACCCAAAATTTGGTCTGAAATCTTCCCACCGATTACTGTAGAGGCATATACCAAAGAGCCATAGGAAGCGTATACTGCAGCCGTTGCATAATCACGCTCTACTAGTTTCTCAAAAATAACATTGACCATATAAAGCGTAAGCAAGGCTCGCATCCCATAAAAACTAAAACGTTCCCATAGTTCAGCAAAGAATAAATAGAACAGGCCTACAGGGTGTCCTAAAAACTGCTTTTGGTCTGAATAATCAGTCATTTCTGTCATAATGTTAGTTATAAGTTAGTTTTGATAAAATTGGTCATTTTGTTAAATAATTGAATACGGGTATTACCTCCATAAATACCATGATTTTTATCTGGATAAATGGCCCAATCAAATTGTTTATTGGCTTGTATTAAAGCTTCAATCATTCGCATACTATTCTGTACATGCACATTATCATCGCCAGAACCATGAATTAATAAGTATTTTCCTTTTAATAATTCAGGATAATTAAAAGGAGAGTTGTCATCATAACCACTAGGGTTTTCTGCGGGAGTTCGCATAAACCGCTCCGTATAAATCGTATCATAAAAACGCCAAGAGGTTACTGGGGCAACCGCAATAGCTGTTTCAAAAACATCATTCCCTTTTAGAATGCAATTGGTAGCCATATGACCGCCAAAGCTCCAACCCCAAATACCAGTTCGATCTTCATCAATATAAGGCAGTTCACTTAACTTTTTGGCAGCTGCTATTTGGTCTTCCGTCTCGTATTTTACCAAGTTCAAATAGGTAACCTTTTTAAAAGCACTACCCTTATACCCTGTTCCTCTACCATCTACACATACTAAAATATAACCTTCAGAAACTAGCATTTGATGCCAATAATCATTAGTAGCATTCCATTTATTAGCAACGTTTTGAGACCCAGGCCCACTATACTGATACATTAACATGGGGTATTTCTTAGAAGGGTCAAAATCTTTGGGTTTGATCATATACATATTCAAATCATTACCATTGACTGTTAAGGTTGAAAATTCTTTTGGACTCATTTCATACCCTTTCAATTTTTCTAGTAACGCTGTATTACTTTTTATGTCTTTAATCTTTTTACCGGATAAGGCCTGGTGCAACGTATAGGTGTTTGGCGCAGTTGCATTTGAATAGGTATTGATGAAATAAGTGAAATCAGCACTAAAATCTGCTGCATTTGTACCTGCTTTTGTTGCTAGTGATACTTTACTTGCTCCGCTACTATCAACACTATATACACCTCTATTGATTGATCCATTTTCAGTAGACTGATAATACACCCGATCTTCGTTTTGATCATACCCATAGTAGTTGGTCACTTCCCACTCCCCTTTCGTAATTTGATGTACTAAAGCCCCATCTTGACCGTGAAGATAGATGTGATTCCACCCATCTTTTTCGCTAGTCCAGATAAAACTATCATCTTCTAAGAAAGTAAGGTTATCGGTAACATCAACATAAGCTTTGTCTTTTTCCTCAAGCAAAGTTGATACCGCACCATTGGTAGCATCTACTACTTGTAATTTCAGATGATTCTGATGACGATTTATAGTTTGAACGCTTAACTGGTTCGTATTGTTCATCCATTTGATACGCGGAATGTAATATGCATCGTCCAATTCAATTTCGGTAATAGCTTCAGATTTTACATCATACATGTGCAACGATACTTTTGCGTTGTCTTCACCTGCTTTTGGATATTTGAAAACATGTGGTTTTGGATATTTCTCAGTACCATAAACATCCATTGAAAATTCTGGAACATGGGTTTCATCAAATCTTAAAAAAGCAATTTTAGATCCATCCTTATTCCATTCAAAAGCTCGAACAAATGCAAACTCCTCTTCATATACCCAATCTGTAATTCCGTTTATTATTTTATTCTTAGAACCATCTAAAGTAATCTGCCTCTTTTGTTTCGAGACAAGATTGAAAATGTGAATATTATTATCAGCAACATAGGCAACTTCTTCACCATTAGGAGAAATGCTAGGTTCTTGAATTTTCTGATCCGAGATTTTAGTCAGCGCTTTAGAATCAATATCGTACACATAAAAAATGCCAAGCCTAGAATGCCTATATATAGGTTCGATCTCGGTTGCAAGCATTAATTTAGATTCATCTGGCGTAAATTCATATGACGAAAATGCCTGAACACCCTCTAAATTAGCACTTGAAACTATGGTCTTTATCTTGGCCAGAGTCTTGTAATCATACGAATCAACCGTACTTATTTTATTACTATTGTCAATATTTAGAACGGTATACTGCTTTCCGTTTTTCATTGATTGCAATGCATCTAAACTTTCTGTTTGAAAAACCCCATTATAAATATCTTCTACTGATATCTTTTGGGTTTGCCCATAACTAGTCGCTGAAAGACCTAGTATTAAAAACAACAAAATGTTTAATTTCTTCATAAATATGTCAAATGAGTTAAATCTATCAAGTTTACTAATAATTATAGGAAAAACCACGCTTTAGAGGAAAAAAGACCTCAATTTTCATGGGTGGTAGGTTTCCATTGTTATTTTGACCTCATCTGTGTTTATACCTATCTTTACAGAACAAATCATTAGCTACATGATCGCTCCTATTGAAGGGTTCTCAAAACTCACTAAAGAAGAAAAAATTGACTGGATTGTAACCAATTATACGCAGCATCCAGAATCTGCTAAAACTTTATTAAAACGCTACTGGAATACCGATACCGATATACAAAAATTGCATGATGAGTTTATTGAAAACACCATAACCAATTATTTTCTTCCTTTTGGCATAGCTCCTAATTTTCTAATCAACGACAAACTATACGCCATACCCATGGCGATTGAAGAAAGTTCTGTTGTGGCTGCAGCAAGTAAAGCGGCTAAATTTTGGTCAGATCGTGGAGGTTTTAAAACTACAGTTCTTGGAACCGAAAAAATAGGACAGGTTCATTTTATATTTGAAGGTGACTCTGAAAAATTAAACAGCTTCTTCGAGCGTGTAAAACCAAAATTATTTATAGAAATATCGGCTATTACCAAAAACATGAAAAAACGTGGCGGTGGTATTTCTGCTATTGAACTACGTGATAAATCAGAACAATTACCAAACTATTATCAATTGCATTGCACCTTTGAAACACTTGATGCAATGGGTGCTAATTTTATCAACTCCTGTTTAGAACAACTTGCAACTACTTTAAAAAGAGAAGCTCAAAATCATACCGAGTTTACTACTGACGAGAAGGATATTGAAGTTGTTATGAGTATACTGAGCAATTATGTGCCTAACTGTTTGGTACGGGCAGAGGTTGGCTGTCAAGTATCCGAATTGTCTGATGACCCAAAAAAAGCGACCGCTTTCGCAAATAAAATGGTTCAAGCGGTTACCATTGCTAAAGTTGAACCACATCGTGCGGTTACTCATAATAAAGGCATTATGAACGGTGTAGACGCTGTGATTTTAGCAACAGGCAATGACTTTCGTGCTGTGGAGGCAGGTGTTCATGCCTATGCCGCGCGAAACGGTTCTTACACAAGTCTTACAGACGCCACTATTGAAAATGGTATTTTTAAATTTTGGATAGAACTGCCTTTGGCTTTAGGAACCGTGGGAGGATTGACCAGCTTACATCCGTTAGTAAAACTCGCTTTAGAAATTCTTCAAAAACCTTCGGCTGAAGAACTAATGCAAATAGTGGCCGTTGCCGGATTAGCACAAAATTTTGCCGCGCTTAGATCATTAGTAACAACTGGTATTCAACAAGGCCATATGAAAATGCACTTATTGAATATTTTAAATCAACTTGGTGCTAGCAATGTTGAAAAAAATACCTTGACCAATTACTTCAAAAATAATGCGGCAACACATAGTGCTGTGGTTGAAGCTTTTGAAAATCTCAGAAAGCAATAATGAGGCAAGAATTCTATAGCAATGGCAAGCTTTTACTCTCAGGAGAATACGCTGTACTAGACGGTGCATTGGCATGGGCTATACCCACCAAATTTGGCCAATATTTACAGCTAACCACGAACAGCACAACACAACTATCTTGGAAAAGTTTGGATGAAAAAGGTAAAACTTGGTTTGAAGGAAGATATGAATTAGATACCCTAAAAGAAATCGCTGCCTCAGCTAAAACTATTTCAAACACTTTACAAAATATTCTTTTAAAAACGAAACAACTCAATCCTGAGTTTTTAACCGATTTCGAAGGGTATGCTGTAGAAACAAAGTTGACCTTTCCGCGCAATTGGGGCTTGGGTACTTCTTCTACCCTAATTAACAATATTGCTCAATGGGCTCAGGTGAATGCGCATGAACTATTGGCAATGACTATGGGTGGAAGCGGATATGATATTGCCTGTGCTAAACATGACAAACCTATTCTGTATACATTAAAAGATACTATTCCGGCGGTTCAGGAAATTCCTCAAAGCTTTTCCTTTTACGATTCGCTCTATTTTGTATTTCTGAACAAAAAGAAAAATAGCAGCGATGGTATTGCGGCCTTTCGAAAACAGAAAATTGACACCAGTACTCTTGTTAACCAAATAACGCAACTTACAAAAGCCATGATTACTAGCACAAATATGACTGACTTTGAAAAGCAAATGGTAGCTCATGAAAAGTTACTGTCAAATGCTTTGGGTATGCCAACAGTCAAATCAGAATTATTTTCTGACTTTTCAGGTGAAATTAAAAGTTTAGGTGCTTGGGGAGGCGATTTTGTGTTAGCAACTGGAGACCAAAGCACTCCAGACTATTTCAAAAACAAAGGATACCCCATAGTATTTCCTTTTGAAAAAATGATATTATAATAAAAAAGCCTTCTAGTAAAAGAAGGCTTTTTTTATAATTATTTATTGCAACTCTTAATAAAAAGTCGCTCGATTATCTTCAATCTCAGAAGCTTCTTTCAAAGCATTATATACCGCGGTATTAACCTTAGCTGCACTCGCAGTTTTTAAGTTGTTAGCGTACGTACTGTAGTTGTCTAAATTGGTTGCTTCCTCTTTTTTGGTTACAGTTATAATAAAAATACCAGTTTCTCCTTCAATCAAACCTGACGTTTCATCTTGATTCATAGCAAAGGCCGTACCTACTACTGCTGGCTCACTTCCTGCTCCTGGTATTGTCGGTGACTTAACGGTCAACCCAGTTGCATTCGTTACAGGAAATGTTGGGTCATTAGCAATTTCATCCATTGACTTTCCTTGGTATTTACTTAAAATCTGAGCTGCTTTTCTCTCTTTTCTGATTTTAGGTAATACCTGTGCAGAGGCATCTTCTACTGACATTAAACCTTCTTTGTAGGTCGCTGTGAGTTGAACAACCGCGTACCCATTATTGATGCTAAATCTTTTAATAGCACCCAATTCAGTATCTTCATTAAAAGCCCATTGCACAATTTGACGTTGGTTACCTAGCCCTGGTAGGTTTTCATCTAAGGCCTTAATCTTGTTTACTGGTCTCACGGTATACTCTCCTTCTTTGGCTAATTCTGGAAACGACTTACCGTTTGAAGACGTACCCATTTCAAATTTAGTCGCTTCAGTAAACAAACCGTTAATTGTTTCTTCAGATGCCTCTACTATTTTAGCTAAGTGGGCTATTTGAACAATATCTTCTTTATCGTCAACTTTAATAACATGAAAGCCAAAATCCGTTTCCACCATGCCTATGGTTCCAATGTTGTTTTCGAATGCAAAATTACTAAATGCAGGCACCATGCGTTCTTTTTTGAAAAAGCCTAAATCTCCACCTTGAGGTGCAGACCCACCGTCAGAATTATCTTTTGCCAATTGCGCAAAATCAGCATTTCGCTTTCTAGCATCACGTAATAATTCTTTGGCTCTTACTTCTGCTTCTTCTTTTGTTCTTTTTACTTCTGGTTTGGCACTTTGCGCACCTTCATAAGCTACCAAAATATGACTTGCTTTTACCGAGCCCCCTACTTTTCTGTCCGTCATTTTTGAAACTTTGAAATAATCACCATCTCGGTAGGGCCCGTAAATTTCGCCAACTTTTAAACTCATTAAAGAGTCAGCAAATAAAGCTGGAAGTTCACTTTTTGCTTTAAAAATGGTATCTAATTTAATGTCTGAATTACGATCTAAAAATGCCGCCATATCATTGGTATTCTTAAATCCTGAAATGGTATCATTTATTGCTTGGCCTGCGATAGTGTCTTTGGTTTTATCAAAACCATATTGATCATCTATTAATTTTGTAACATACGCTCTAGAAGCTTCCTCATCAGCTGTTGATGGGTTCTCTTCAAAATACACAAACTGTATATCTCTTGATTTTTCTTGCTTAAAATCATCTGGATGCGCATCAACATAAGCCGCTATTTCTTTTTTTGTTACGGTTATAGCACTATCGGGTATACTTGTAAAAGGTATTCTAATATATCTAAAATCTATCTTATCATTCGCTAATCGATATTCAAATTCGCCTTCTTTAAGCGTAGCACCCACACCCGCTTTGATCAAATTATAATAGGTCTGTTCTTTAGCCAACTGAGTGATCACCTTTTCAGTCTGCAACCACGAATCATATTGTAACGGATTATTTTCTTTCCAATCAGCCACGGTTTCCTTAAAAATCGCCGGATCAAAAACTCCATCTTCATTTTGAAAATTAGGATTTTGAGAATACCCAGATGTCTTTAAAAAATCAATAATTTGATCTTGCTCAACACCAATGCCTAAATTGTCAAATTGTTCATCTAAAATAGTACGCTTTACCTCCTCATCATACACATCATTAATCAACTGCATTGATGTTCTACCACCAGCATTATTATTAGAGGCAACATCAATTTTATTTCGAAAAGCGTCAACGGAAATCTCTTTGCCGTTTACTTCTGCAACGGCAGAACCTACTTTTCCGCTACCAGCAATATCACCGTTTACGAAAACACCTGATATCACAAACGCAAACAAAGCCAGACCTATGATTAATATCAATATGGTAGTTCGCTTTCTTATATTTTCTAAAATTGCCATTATAGGATATGTTTAATTTTGTTCTTTCTGTTATTGGGTGGCGAAATTACCATTTTCTTTTCATCTGTTCAAATTTATTGCAGTTAAGGCCCAGTCTATTATTCCATTAAGTTTACAGAATTTTACTTTCAATTTTATGAAATTGAATCAGCTCGTTCAATAGCACCAAAAAACATGAAGCTATTTTTAATAGCCATACATCCACTCTTATAAAAATATGGTAAATACACTTGAATATGTATTACTCAGTTTCAATCATCTCCATCAAAACCATATCTATCTTATTACTGGAGACTTCTAAAACGGTAAAGCGAAAATTTTCAATAGTAATTTCAGCATCTTGTTCAGGAATTTCACCAGTCTCATTTACGATTAGACCACCCAAAGTTTCATACTCATCACCCTCCGGAAGTTCAAACTTATAATTTTCATTAAGATAGTCTACCTCTAATCTTGCCGAAAGTTTATACGAGGTGTCGCCTAATTGTTCTTCTATTAAGTCAGTAGAGTCATGTTCGTCTTCAATCTCGCCAAAAAGCTCTTCTACAATATCTTCGACAGTCATTATACCTGAAGTACCACCATATTCATCAAGAACTACGGCTATGCTTTTTCGTTTTTTAGTCAGCACCTTTAATATATCATGAATAAGCATCGTTTCAGGCACCAATTCAACCGGTCGCAGTATGCTCTTTATGGTTTTAGGTTTTTTAAAAAGCTCATAAGAATGAACATACCCTATGATATTGTCGACCGTATCTTTGAATATTAAGATTTTAGAATATCCTGTTTCACTAAAAAGTTTCGTTAGGTTTTTTGGAGTCTCATGCAGTTCAACTGCAGTAATTTCAGTCCTAGGTACCATCACTTCTCTCGCTTTCACCGCGGTAAACTCTAAAGCATTTTGAAAAATCTGAATTTCAGAATCTACCTCATCTTCCTCTTCCACAGTTTCCATCTGCTCGGTGATATAATCACCCAGTTCAATTTTACTAAATGCCAGTTGCACCTCATCACCTTCGGTTTTAAAAAAAGCTTTTAAAATGAAATCAGAAATGGTAATAATAAAATCAGATATAAATGAGAACAACACATAAAAAATATAAGCAGGAAGCGCCAGTACTTTTAAAAGGGTATTTGAATATATTTGAAACAGCACCTTCGGAAGAAATTCTGCCGTTAATAAAATAACAATAGTTGAAATTATAGTTTGTGTCAACAAACTAAAGTCATTAAGGTAAGTGAATAGTATGCTATCATTACCAGCGGTACTTTCAAGTAACCACTCGGTAAGAAAATCTCCCATGAAAATACCATAGATTACCAAGGCAATATTATTACCGATAAGCATGGTTGCTATAAATTTAGAAGGCTTTTTAGTTAGTAAATTTAGGACTTTGGCCAAAAATCCTTCTTGCTTTTTCTCAATCTCAATATGTATTTTATTAGCAGATATAAAAGCAATCTCCATACCTGAAAAAAAGGCAGAAAATACTAGTGATAAAAGAATAATGATGATGGAGGTTTCCACAACTACTTTTGATTATCGCGTTGTCTTTGTTCAAATTTTTTGCGATATTTTCTTCGGAATAAAAACATACCGATTGAGGCAACAGCGAAGAAAATAAACAGATAGGCATAATTTCGATCTACATTCCAAACTTGGGAAATTTTGTAGACTGAAAATATGGCAACAAATAAATACAGATACTCTGTATATCGTAATACTTTAATCATCCTTGTTTTCTTTTTCTTCAGGTATTAACATCAAACCATTGGTTTTGTGAGCGTATAAAAAGTTTTTATCTTGACTGAAATCCATACCTATTCCATCCATGATGGTACCATCTTTCGGATTGGTATATTTGAATTTTTCATGAGTAAAGCTCCATTTATTATCCTGATCAATATACAACTGAGGGGTTTCTAATTTGGTGCCATCGTAGCTCTCTAAAACCACATTACCACGTAAATCTATCAAATTAGTAGCAGAATAAATAATTCCGTAATCGGCTTTTACAATACTCTTGTTCTGTTCGTCATCAAAAAAATCAACAACCAGCCCATCTGGAAAGGTTCGATACGGAAATTCAAGATTGGTAAAGTCTTCTTGTTTAGGACTTTTTAATACCGCAATTACTTTTGAATCCGCAATAGTATCAGGCAACATTACCGTTTTAGTTTCCGTATAGGTAAGCACAAAATCTTCGGCTATACCAACAGGAAATATAGGCTTCTTTGCCTCAGCACCAACCCTTTTGTAATTGTCGGTGCATGAAAAAAAAAGCATTGCCATACAAATGATGGCAATGCTTTTAAAAATTTTATAGTGTTTTATCATTTTACAAATTCGGCACTTTTACGCTACCACCAACCCAACAGTTGAAGGTTACTGTTTTACCTGCCATACTTGCAGAAAAGATCATCTCTTTCGTCGGTGCTTTTGCTAAATAGCTTTTTACAGACTTATTCGCTGTAGAGCTCAAAGAAGGATCTACTCTACCCGCTTTTCTAGCCATATCAGCTGCTTTCCAATAGATTGCTCGTTTCTCAAAAGTGGTGGTGCCACATTGATTTGCACTACTAGAATATAAGCTTGCTATCAACAAATAGGCTCTACCATTGGCTGAATTCGCATCAATCGCTTTTTGAGCATATTTTCTTGCGGTAGACTTGCTACCTTTTCTCTTATTAATTACAGCAACCTTATAAGCAATCTTAGATCTTTTATTTGAGTCAGTTTCCAAACTCAAAGCTTTATCAAAATCTGCTAAAGCTCCTGAAGTATCGCCGTTCTTCATTTTTAAAGTGCCGCCGTAAACGTATGCATCTGCTGAAGGGTCTAGTGATAATTGAGCCTCAAATAACTTTTGAAACATTGGGTCATCAGTACACTCTTTATTAAACATCAAACCAACAGCTCTTTTTACCCAAACTACATCCGTTTTCTTCTCATCAAATGTTTTTTGATATAATGGGATAAGGTTACTACAGTCAGCTAACGGACCTA
>Ga0114952_1002221_pt1 | contig 15227 bp, 10 predicted proteins | sample SidtaG_2_FD_87303 | JGI IMG/M metagenome (GOLD analysis project Ga0114952, IMG submission 87303) | Marine algal microbial communities from Sidmouth, United Kingdom - Sidmouth_Asex2 metaG | ecosystem: Host-associated > Algae > Red algae > Unclassified | place: Sidmouth, United Kingdom | collected...
CATTGTATAAAATTAAAAGTGTTTTAAAGATATGGAATTTCATTTAGCAAGCTTCAATGGAAATACCAGCTTTAAACACAGGCTTGAATTTTGCAACATACGATTAACAGAAAATAAACTCAAGACGAGTTCGGTAATCTACCTCGGGGCAAGTCCACGAGGCATTGAAAAGAAATCCACGTTTAATTTCGACGCAAGCGTCGAAGCATTAAAATCTCGATTATCGAGTAAAATTTTTAAAAAGCGAAGACCCTGGGTCTTCGCTTTTTTTGTTTCTACGGGATACTTGGCTATTATTAATTGCTATATTTAGAAGTATAAATTCTAAAAAGACCATGAAGAATACATTTACTGTTTTTTGCATTTTACTCTTATCCTTTGTATCGAGTGTGTCGGCAAAAGTGACCCTGCCAAATATTTTCTCCGATAATATGGTGCTGCAACGTAACGATAAGGTAGTGTTATGGGGATGGGGGAATTTAGGGGAGGAAATTACGATAGTAACGAGTTGGGATAACGCAACTTATACCGCAAAAACCGCAATAAGCACCAAATGGGAAATCGCAATCGATACACCTGAGACTGGTGGTCCGTTCACTATTCAGTTCAGTGGCGAAGAAAATAGAATTGAGCTAAAAAATATTCTTATCGGTGAGGTTTGGCTTTGTTCTGGGCAGTCGAATATGGAGTGGAGTGCAACTACAAACGCGGGTATCGATAATGCCAAAGAGGAAATTAAGAATGCCAACTACCCGAACATTCGCCTGTTTACAGTTGAAAAACGTACTTCGGCCTATCCCCAAGAAGAATTACCGGGTACTTGGGAGGTATGTACACCGGATACAATGAAAGATTTTAGTGCTATAGCCTATTTTTTTGCCCGGAGATTGCAAGGTGAACTCAATGTTCCCATCGGTTTGATAGATAACGCTTGGGGCGGCTCACCTGCGGAGGTTTGGGCAACAAAATCCGTTTTTGATAAAAATGAAGACTTGGCCGCCGATGCGAAAGAACTGGAAGAAACACCATGGAGCCCGGTTACACCATCGTACCTTTATAATGGAATGGTACATGCGATAACCCCTTTCAAAATCGCTGGTACCATATGGTATCAAGGGGAGTCGAACGTCAGCCGTCATGCGAATTATATAAAATTGTTTTCTGAAATGGTTGGTTCATGGCGTAAAGCTTGGGGCTATGAATTCCCTTTTTATTATGTGCAGATCGCCCCTTATAATTATCAAGCCCCTGAAGAAGGTGCTTATCTTCGAAATGCCCAACGGAAGGCATTGAAGATAATTCCAAATTCGGGAATGGTGGTGGTAAGCGATATCGCAACGATCGATGATATACATCCACCCAATAAGCAGGACGTAGGTCTGCGTTTGGCCAATCTTGCTCTTAAAAAAACATACAACGCCTATGAAGGCGAGGTAAACGGTCCGTTGTTCAAGGAATTTAATGTAGAGGGTAAAAAAGGAGAGGTCGTTTTTGACCATGCCGATGGCCTAATGGTAAAAGGCAAGAAGATTACCCATTTTGAAATTGCTGGTAACGATGGCATATACCATCTCGCGAAAGCGACAATTAAAAAAAATAAAGTTATCGTTTCTTCAAAGGAAGTAAAACAACCTGTGTCCGTTAGATTCGCATGGAGCAATACCGCCGAACCGAACCTTTTTAATGGCGCGGGTCTTCCTGCTTCAGCATTTATAAGCGAATAGAGATAGTTTCTATCGACATTACCATTGCAATGGAATATCGTATTTTCGTAGGATAACAATGCTGCTATGAATATCACTTCGTCCGTTGTGCGAACTATCTATCCCCTCTTTTTTTTATTGCTATTTTTTTCCTGTAAAGAGAATCAAAAGGAAACAACATCAGAAAACCATAAGTATACGAATGCGCTTGCAGAGGAGACGAGTCCGTACTTGTTACAGCACGCACATAATCCCGTAAACTGGAGGCCTTGGAGCCAAGAAGCACTTGATGATGCCAAGGAGGAAAATAAGTTGGTGCTTGTAAGCATTGGATATTCTTCTTGCCATTGGTGCCATGTGATGGAAGAGGAGACTTTTGAAGATGAAGAAGTGGCCAATGTAATGAACGAAAATTTTATAAGTATTAAGGTCGATCGTGAAGAGCGTCCCGATGTTGACCAAGTTTACATGACTGCCTTGCAATTGATTTCAGGAAATGGCGGCTGGCCCCTCAACGTAATTACATTGCCGAATGGGAAACCCTTGTACGGGGGCACTTACCATACCAAAGAACAATGGACTCAGGTCTTGAATAAAATCAGTGACCTATATCGGAACGACCCAGAAAAAGCCGGGGAGTATGCCGACATGGTAGCTGCCGGTATTGCCGAAGCAAATTTGGTGCAACCCGCAAAAGATTTTGAAGTATTGTCTAAAGAAACCTTGAAAACCAGTATTGAAAAGTGGCGAGAAAATTGGGACTTGCAAGAAGGTGGCGAAAAGGGAACCCAAAAATTTATGATTCCCTCGAATTTGAATTTTTTATTAGACTATTCGACCTTGGCAGGTGACGACTTGGCAAAAGCGCATGTAAAAAACACTTTGGACAAAATGGCCTTAGGTGGAATCTATGACCAAATCGGAGGCGGGTTCTACCGTTACAGTACCGACGAAAACTGGAAAATACCCCACTTTGAGAAAATGCTTTACGACAATGCACAGGTGCTAAGCCTATACTCCAAAGCATATTCCGTTTTTAAGGATTCTGACTACAGGGATGTTGTCTCGGAAACGATAGACTTTTTGGAGCGTGAGATGAAGAATCCTGAAGGTGGTTATTATGCCGCTCTTGATGCGGATAGTGAAGGGGAGGAAGGCAAATTCTATGTTTGGAAAGAGGATGAACTGAAATCGGTTATAGGCAATGATTTTGAACTTTTTGCATCTTACTACAACATACAAAAAGATGCTGTTTGGGAAGAAGGTAAATACGTCTTGCATCGTTTGAAATCCGATAAAGCCTTTGCGAAAGAGCATAAAATGGATCGTAAAAAATTGAATTCCAAGAAATTAAATTGGAACAAAAAGCTTTTGAAATTCCGGGAAGAAAGAATAAGGCCAAGAAGCGATGATAAAATCATAACCTCTTGGAACGCGTTGCTCATATTGGGCCTGGTCGATGCTTATAACTCCTTCGGAAAAAAAGAATATTTGACTAAAGCGGAAGCTATTTTTCAGTTTTTAAAAACGAATTCCTTTCAAAATAATGAACTGGTTCATACCTATAAAAAGGGGAGCCAACAAAAAGAGGGCTTTCTTGAAGATTATGCTTTTTTGGTCGATGCCTGTTTAGAACTCTATGGTGCGACATTGAATAACGATTACCTGAATTTTGCCCAAAAATTTCATAAGTCTGCCGAAACACGATTTTCTGATGAGACTTCGGGTATGTACCGTTATAACGATGGTAATGAATTGATTGCAAAGATTATCAAGACCGATGATGGAGTAATGCCGTCTCCTAATGCCGTTATGGCTCATAATCTATTTCGCTTGGGCCATATTGAATACAACACGGATTACACAAAAAAGGCGAAAGAAATGCTTTCGGCAATGGTACCTTCCCTTATTGAAAGTGCCCCGAGTTATTCGCAATGGAACGCCTTAATGTTGAACAATATCTATCCATACTTTGAGATTGCTGTGGTGGGAAAAAATGCAAATACGTTGACTAAGGCGCTAGGTGAAATACATCTACCAAATGCCTTGGTCGTGGGAAGTATTTCGGATAGTAACCTACCTCTTTTCGAAAATCGATACGTTGATGATGACACCTATATCTATGTTTGTCAGAATACTACCTGCAAACTCCCGGTTGAAACGGTTGAAGCTGCCTTAGAACAAGTACGGGATTTTTAGAAGTATTTGTTGTTTAAACTCTATGCTTTTCTGATGAAATACGATTAGTACAAACAATTATTAATTGTTAAATTGTGGTTTTAAAAAAATAAACTATGCAGATAAAGGAATCTCCTGAAGAATACGATGTTATTATCGTAGGCTCTGGTGCTGGTGGCGGTATGGCCACCAAACAATTGGCCGATGCAGGTCTGAAAGTGGCAGTTGTCGAAGCTGGTCCGTTTTTCGATCCAGCCGACCCCAAGACTATGACCCAATTGAAATGGCCCTATGAATCTCCAAGAAGGGGAGCAGGTACCGATCGTGTTTTTGGCGAGTGGGATATGGCCTATGGAGGTTGGAACGTTGAGGGTGAGCCCTACACCCAGGAAAAGGGCACTGACTTTTGGTGGTATCGCTCTCGTATGCTCGGAGGTCGAACCAACCACTGGGGGCGTATTTCTTTACGTTTCGGTCCGAAAGATTTCAAGGGTAAAACACGTGATGGCCATGGGGAAGATTGGCCCATTGGCTACGATGATGTTAAGCCCTATTATGACAAGGTCGATAAGCTTATTGGTGTCTTCGGTACGAATGAAGGTCTTGAGGATGATCCGGATGGATTTTTTCTACCTCCTCCAAAACCTCGTCTACACGAACTTTTTTATATTGATGGGGCTAAAAAATCGGGTATTCCAGTAATCCCAGGCCGTTTGTCGATGTTGACCAAGAAAATCAACAATGAGCGTGGCGTCTGTTTTTATTGCGGCCAATGTGCACGTTCCTGTTCAGTATATGCCGATTTCTCAGCAGGTAGCTGCCTCATATTCCCGGCGCAAAAAAACGGGGGGCAGGTCAAACTGTTCGTCAACGCGATGGTTCGCGAAGTTACTACGAACGAAGAAGGAAATGCCACGGGCGTTTCCTATATCAATAAAGAGGATAGGAAAGAATATAAATTAAAAGGAAAAGTGGTGGTATTGGCCGCTTCTGCCTGTAGTTCGGCCCGCATCCTCTTGAATAGTAAAAGTAAGCAACACCCGAATGGCCTTGGTAATAGTAGTGATTTGGTCGGTAAATATTTACACGATTCTACCGGAAGTAGCGCTGCAGGCTTCATACCCGGTCTAATGAACCGTGATATTTCCTATAATGAAGACGGTGTCGGTGGTATGCACGTTTATTCACCATGGTGGGGCGATAATTCGAAGCTTGACTTTCCACGCGGGTATCATATTGAAGTGTGGGGCGGTATCGGACAGCCCAATTACGGTTTCGGTTTTAATGCAAATGAGTTCAATAAATTTTTCGGACTTAAAGTCGGTGGTTACGGTGACAGTCTTCGTGATGATGTTAAAAAATATTATGGATCCGTTATCGGTTTTGGAGGCAGGGGAGAAGGTATCGCTAGAAAAGAGAACTATTGTGAAATCGACCCTACTACCGTAGACCAATTCGGTATTCCGGTACTGAAGTTCAATTATAAATGGTCTGATTTTGAAATCAAGCAGGCCAAGCATATGCAGGATACTTTCGAAGAACTGATTCACAATATGGGCGGAGAACCACTTGGTGAAAAACCCGGTAAGGACAAATCTTATGGCTTGGAGGCGCCTGGAAAAATTATTCACGAAGTGGGTACGACCCGTATGGGCGATGACCGAAAAACTTCCGTAACGAACAAGTTCAACCAGTTGCATGATGTCGATAACGTTTTTGTGGTGGATGCAGGCCCATTTGTATCTCAGGCGGATAAGAACTGTACTTGGACGATTATGGCACTCTCATGGAGGGCATCGGATTATATCATTGAACAATTGAAGCAACAAAATATCTAATTGACCATGGATAGAAGAAAAAGTATACAGACTATAATTCTTGGAGCCGGTGCCTCGGCACTTGCCTTTCATGGTTGTAAAACCGATGGGGAGAATAAAGTTAACGAAGAAATACCGGCGACAGACGATACCAAGTATTTTGGTAGGACTCCTGAAGAACTCGAACGTATCGAGAAGTTGAATGCCGAACAATTGTTCAACGAACATGAAATGGAGACTATTGCTGCGTTGAGTGTTGTTATTCTTCCGCCAAAAGAACCGCATGGAGGGCCTATAGAAGCGGAGGTTCCCGAGTTTATCGAATTCATAGGGAAAGATATCCCAGAAATGCAGACGACACTTTTGGGCGGCCTGATGTGGCTCGATCATAAAAGTAATACGGAGTTTGGTACAGAGTTTAAAGCAGCCTCATTAGATCAACAAAAAGAAATTTTAGATGAAATCTGTTATCACGATATGGAAATTCCTTTAGATGAACAACCACTGGAAATCCAATTCTTTGCCTTAATGCGAAATCTAGTGGTCTCCGGTTACTACACATCTAAAGTTGGTATTGCGGATCTCGGCTACAAAGGAAATATGCCAAATGTTTGGGACGGTGTTCCCGATGAGGTCTTGAAAAAACATGGCGTCGCTTACGATCCGGACTGGATTGCTAAATGTGTTGACCAAAGTAAACGTGGTGTTATCGCCGAATGGGACGATAAAGGAAACCTTCTAACGTAAGTAACAGAAAGTCTAATTTGCACTCTAGAGCAGGTGTTCAATACAGAATGAACAAAATCTGCTTGGTTTTTTACGTTTGTAAATAAGCCTTTGTCCACGGAACGAAAAATAATTTTTTAATTCGAACACTAAATAACACATTCGATTTTTAGGAACGACAAAATCATAATTTATGAATAAACTGTTAATACTCACTGTCTTTAGCTTGATAACGCTGTCTTCTACCGCTCAAGAAGTGGGCTTGCAATTATACAGTCTACGTAATCAATTCAAGACCGACGTACCCGGTACCTTAAAGCTCATTAACGATTGGGGCATTTCAAAAATAGAGGGTGGAGGCACATACGGCTTGCCTATGGATGAATTTCAGGGATTGTTGAAAAAGAACAATCTTGATGTTGTAAGTGTAGGCGCAGGTTTTGAAGATTTGGAAAAAAATCCGCAAAAAGTCATTGACAATGCAAAGGCCTTCGGAGCAAAATATGTAATGTGCGCTTGGGTGCCCCATGATGACAATAAATGGGACCTCAAAGAAACAAAGCACGCTACCAAAGTATTCAATAGGTCGGGGAAACTGCTCAAGGAAAACGGAATTACCTTAGCCTATCATGCACACGGTTATGAGTTTCGACCTTATAAAGACGGAACCTTGTTCGATTATATGGTGGAAAACGCTACCGATTTTACTTTTGAACTTGATGTATACTGGGCGCAACATGGTGGGGCCGACCCCCTCGACCTAATGAAGAAATATCCAGGAAAGTTTACCTTGATGCATCTCAAAGATATGGAACACGGGGTAAAAGGCAACAACACCGGCCATGAAGATGTAGAGACGAACGTAATTTTAGGCGAAGGCCAAATAGATATTGCTGGCACCGTCGCGGAAGCCAAAAAGTTGGGTATCGAATATATGTTTATTGAAGATGAATCGTCTCGTGTAGTAGAACAGGTACCTGAAAGCTTAAAATATCTGGCGAGCCTTCGAGAGCCCGAGATCGGTATACAACTTTATAGCCTGCGCAATGAGTTTCCGAAAGATGTCCCCGGTACTTTCCAAAAAATCAGCGAATGGGGCATAAAATATTTGGAAGATGGTAATGATGGCACCTACGGCTATTCTATGGAGGAATATAAGGCAATGATTGCCAAAAACGGTTTAAAAATGGTCAGTGTCAGTGCACCGTTCGAAGAATTGGAGAAGTCTCCTGAGACCGTACTCGCGCGTGCAAAAGAATATGGTACCAAATACGTGGTTTGTTTTTGGATTCCCCACAACGGAACAGACTTTACCCTAGCCGATACCGAAAAGGCAATTGAAGTCTTTAACAAGGCCGGGCAACTATTCGAAAAAGAAGGTGTGCTTTTGGCCTACCACCCACATGGTTATGAGTTTAGATCTTATAAGGGTACTACTTTGATGGATCACATGATTAAAAAATCCGCGTATTTTGATTTCGAGATGGATGTATACTGGTTCGCCCACCCTGGCGAAGACCCAGTAGCATGGCTGAGAAAGTATCCACAAGAATTTAAGTTGATGCATTTGAAGGATTGTGAGAAAGGCGTAGAAGGAAACCAAACCGGCGAATCTGACGTTGAGACCAATGTAGTCTTGGGTGCGGGTCAGATAGATATCGCTGCCGCCGTGGCCGAAGCTAAAAAGCTAGGAATGGAATATCTTTTTCTTGAAGACGAATCTTCAAAAGTGATGGAACAAGTGCCGCAAAGTATGGAGTTTTTAAAGGGGTTGAAAAATAAGTAGATATTTTCTTTCAAAACTGCTCCCGATGAAAACTTCAATTTTATGCTCAGTTTTAGTTGTATTATTTTTAAGCTGTAATCGCGAGAAAAAGGAAACTGTTTCTACAGAAAACTTGCCTAACATCATTTGGCTCGTCGCCGAAGACCAGTCCCCTGAATGGTTTCCCATGTATGGAGATAGCACGATTTCCTTGCCTAATCTTGAAAGTCTGGCACAAGATGGGGTGGTTTTTGATAATGCTGTATCGCCCGTTCCCGTCTGTGCCCCGGCACGAAGCGCACTGATTACCGGAATGTATCCTACAACCTTGGGAACCCATAATATGCGAACCCATGCCCCTTGGCGCGAAATCAATGAACCTTCGCTCGAAAATCTGCCGAGTTATTCGCCAATCGTGCCCAATGGAGTGAAAATGTTTACGGAATACCTCAGGAAAAAGGGATATTTTACGGCTAACGGACCAAAAGAGGACTACAATTTTGAAAAGACCGATGCCGCTTGGAACGAGAGCAGTAAAGACCGGCATTTTCGAAAAAGAAAAAACGGTCAACCCTTTTTTACAGTTTTTAACTTTGCGGTCTGCCACGAATCCCAGATTTGGAAGCGCGGAAAGGATTCCATTTTTGTTGATCCGGCGGTAATATCCGTACCACCATATTTTCCGGATAGCCCGGTTGTACGTCATGATATGGCCGTGAACTACAGCAATCTAAAACGGCTCGATGACCAAATTGGTGAAATCTTGACCGACCTGAAAGAAGACGGTCTGTACGAAAACAGTATTATTTTCTTTTACGGGGATCATGGTGGCCCATTTCCTAGGCACAAACGGGCTTTGTACGACACGGGCGTTAAAGTTCCGTTGGTCGTCAAATTCCCCCGGAATGTAAACGCCCGACAGCGCGATGACCGTATGATCAGTTTTATCGATTATGCACCGACCGTACTTTCTTTAGCCGGAATAGAACCGCCCAAAGTAATGCAGGGCAAGGCGCAGTTCGGCCCGTTCGAAGTGAAACGTAAACCAAAATATACATTTCATTCTTCTGATCGTTTTGATGAACTATACGACCGTTTGCGCGCTGTTCGTTCGCCGCGCTATAAATACATCAAAAGTTTTGATACTAATATCAGCCACGCAATGCCGGTCTCATATCGCGAGCAGATGCCAATGATGCGCGAGTTGCGAAACTTATATAAGACAGGGCAGCTGAACGAAAAACAAAAGCTTTGGCTTAGGCCAACAAAACCTAAAGAAGAACTGTACGATCTTGAGAACGACCCTTACGAGCTTGAAAATCTAGTTGGCAAACCGGAACTTCAAGATACTTTGTTGTACTATAGGGCCGTTTTGAGCGATTGGATAAAAACGACTAACGATTTGGGCAAATCTCAGGAAAAGGACTTGATAGAAAGATGGTTGGTCGACGGTAAACAGCCGCAGTTAGAACCGCTGCAGTTAGAAGAGACCAATGAGGGCGTAGAATTGATTTCGAAACGACCGGATGCTACCCTTGTTTGGAAAAAGCCTCAAGATTCGATTTGGAATGTTTATGCAGCGCCTTTACCTAAAGACCTTTCTTTTGTAGCCAAGGCGGAACGAATAGGTTATAGGGACAGTGAGATTTTAGAATATGATGTTGACTAATTCATTCGCCTGAACATTAGAAGCCGAACATCGCCTAACTCTTCACCACTAATTTCCAGAGCTTTTAACGTCAACAAGCCCTTTCCTTTTTTAAGAACCATATTCCCCAAGTTCATCGGTTTAAAATCTTTAACATAGGATTCTATTCGGGGCGAGCGATCATTTTCCATTCCAGTCAGCGGCGGGTCATGTGCTTCGGTGATTTTTTTTGCTATTTTACTTTCATCCAAGCTTAATTCAACCACTGATCCTATATTTTTTTCGGAACAGGTATAATACAGCTCTACTTCGAATTGTCCGTCGGCAAGTACTTCCACATCCCAAGTGATGGAGTCTTTTGTGCTCTTCCAATTGGTAAAAAAAGTGTCGTTAGGGTGTCTGTTGCTCCGTTTGATATTGCCATGCGCTACGGCATCACGCATGGGAAGCTGTGTGTACGCAAAATCAGGATGGCCAAGTGTGAAAGAGCGTTCGTCGGTATCAGCTGTTAGTGGCTTTACAGCTTCCAACCAATCCTTTTTGGCCTTTTTCAACGAATCGGTCAATTTGGGACGTTGCTCCGATATGTCCTTTTTTTGACCGCGATCCTTGCTGATATCATATAAACGGTTTTCGTCGTCCAATCGGTAATTCTGGGTGCGTAGGCTCGTTTTGCCATTCCAGTGGTTGAAAATGATGCGGTCGTCCCATTCCATACCTTTTTCAAACAGTAGTGGGGTAAGGTTTTTTCCGTCCATCGGTTTCGAAGTAACCGGATCAACATCGACCATACTTGCCAAGGTCGGTACGAGATCAATGGCCGCAGCAATGTTGTTTATTTTTTTTCCGGGTTCTAGAAAATCCGTCCACTGCATGTATAGTGGACTCCGTACACCACCCTCGTCCGTAGCCCCTTTTCTTCCGCGCATACCTCCGTTCCATCGATAGCTGTTCGGGCCATTATCCGTTAGGTAAATAACAATAGTGTCGTCTTCGAGATAGAGCTTTCGCAATTTCGTGGTAATTCGCCCCACGTTATAATCGATATTTTCTACCATCGCAAGGGCCGCTTTGGTGAACGTTACGTCTTCCGTTTCCCTGTCTTCCGAATACAGTTTTAACTCTTTATCGGCAAAACGGTTCCAATACGCATCGGGAACCTGCATGGGACTATGCGGGGTATTAAATGGCAGGTATAGAAAGAAAGGTTCTTCTTTATTTGTTTCAATAAAATCTAACCCATGATCGGTGAGATCGTCTACCAGAAAACCGTTTCCTTTTACGATTTTACCATTATGTTCAAGCATCGGGCTGAAGTAGTTGCCCCAGTGGCCGGAAGCAAATCCGTAAAAATCATCAAAACCTCGGGAATTTGGATGATAGGGGGGCTGCATACCACTGTGCCATTTACCGTAAGCGGCCGTTTGATAACCTACTTCCTTTAGTAGTTCGGCCAAAGTTGTTTCATCGTAGTTCATACGTTCGCCACCCGAAGAAGTAGAGTATACGCCGGTTCGAGGAAAATGTCGCCCTGTCATCAGTTCGGCACGGGTAGGGGAGCAGACCGGTTGCACGTAGAAATTTTCGAAGGATACCCCGTATTTTGCCAGGGCATCGATGTTTGGGGTACTGAGGTTGGTATTGCCGTGAAAACTTAAATCGCCCCAGCCCTGATCATCTGCTACGATTAATATGATATTAGGTCTTTTGTCGGCACGGCTGTCGTTCATTGTATTATTCTTTTTGGGCAAATCGCCTTTACAAGAAATTATTAATGTTAATAGAAACCAACTAAAAACGCGATGAAATCGACTTAAAAAACCTTGGGGGGTGTCATCCCGAAAATAATGTAAAATCCGTCTACACTTTCGAAGGTTTGACTTTGCAAGAAAAAGAATGGTGTTTGAACTACTTTTCATAAGTCTGATGATTGGTTTAAAGGTAGAAGGTCCGCATATTTTTTTCTATGGGAAATCTCAATTATCCTTTGAATATAGTGATAAAATCAAATATTGAATTGTAAAATAAATACATTTTTACAACGAAAAATATCCCTATATTAAGGCCAGTAAAACCGAAACTACTACCAATGTCTTTCCAATTACCAAAAAAATCCCCTGCCCTTTTTTTAACTTTTTCTCTGATTCTTTTGAGTTGTGCCGAAACCAAGATCGAACAATCTTACACGTTGCAGGGCAGTTTGAAAAAATGGCAGCCCGTAACCCTAACTTTCAACGGCCCGCAAGTTTCTGAGACAGATTCCATAAATCCCTTTTTAGATTACAGCTTATTGGTCAATTTTTCCAATGGGGATGAGACTTATAATATTCATGGCTATTTTGCCGCTGATGGAGATGCTGCAGACTCTGGCGCGGATAGTGGAAACAAATGGCAGGTAAAGTTCGCTCCGGACAAAACGGGAATTTGGGAATTTAACGCCTATTTAATGAAGGGCGAAGATATCGCCATAAAACAGTTTACCCTTCCTAAAAAAAATGAGAGTCTATGGAATATTACGGGAAATTTTGAAGTTGCTCCCGTAGATTCGACGGCTGGTGGATTTTACAGAACCGGTAAACTTGCCTACGTAGGCAAACATTATCTTGAGGAAAGCGAAACCAAAAAGTCCTTTCTAAAAAATGGGGTCGGAAGCCCCGAAACGTTTTTGGCCTATCATGAATTCGACGGCACTTTCAAAAAAGAAGGTGCGGTAACGCCAACATTAAATAATGGTCTACACGAATATGCAACCCATAAAGAGGATTGGAACGAAGGAGACCCCAGTTGGGACGACGGTAAAGGAAAAGCTATAATCGGTGCGCTTAACTATTTAGCTTCCAAAGGAATGAACAGTCTGTACTTTATGGTCATGAACGAACATGGCGATGGCGACAATGTTTGGCCTTGGGTTTCTCCCGAAGAACAGACCCGATATGATGTAAGCAAGTTGGCACAATGGGAAACCGTCTTTACCCATATGGATAAGTTGGGTATGGCCATGAACGTATTTACCCAGGAAACCGAAAACGATACGATTCTGAACAAAGGGGAACTCGGTCTTGAACGAAAGCTTTACTACAAAGAATTGGTAGCAAGGTTTGGGCATCATTTGGGCGTGGTATGGAATTTAGGAGAAGAAACCAACCGCAGCACGGAACAGTTGGAAAGTTACGCTTCTTACATTCGCGGTATTGACACTTACGACCACCCTGTAGCAGTGCATAATCATGTACGGGTAACGGGAAAACGTATGGAAGGGCGACCTCTTGATCCTATTAAGCAAACGTTCGAGCCGCTTTTGGGCTATGAAGATTTTGAGATTCCCTCCTTACAGATGTTCGATACTACTGAAGTACATGTAGAAGTGAAAAAATGGCTTGACCTCTCGAAAAAAAAGGGGAAGCCATGGGTGGTTTACTTAGATGAAATTGGCCATTGGGATATTGGAGTGACTACGGATACCGCTGCCAATAATAATTATAATATGGTAATGCGTACGAGTCTTTGGGGAAGCCTTCTGGCAGGAGCTGCCGGCACCTCTTGGTATTTCGGGGGATTGGACGGCCCCAATAACGACATGGCCGCAGAAGATTTTAGGGCTCGCGACCGATGGTGGAGCATTAGTGATAATGCAAGAAAATTCTTTAAAGATCATCTGCCCTACTGGGAAATGGAGAACCATAGTGAGCTGATAAGCAATCAAAGGGCCTATTGCTTTGCAAAGAAAGATGAGATTTACGTCGTATATCTCCCAAAGGGAGAACAAACGGATTTACAGATTGGTGACGGAGCGTTTACCATAGCTTTTTACGATCCCATGCAAGGAGGAATGCTCTACGATAAGCAAAACGAAGGTTGGAAAATCACCAAACCGAACAGCGTCGAACTCTCGGCCTATAACCGACAAAATGAAAAAGATTGGGTAATCGTGATTGCCAGGAAATAATAGGGTAACTTAACCCATAAATTGTTACCATTTTTCAGTGTCTAACCGAGGTAAAGTAGGTTTCCTATTGGATGTATGACAATTAAATAAAGTATGAAATTCGAAACGCGAAATACAAATTATAGAACCTCGAATGTATTCTTTTGTAATATGCTTTCAGAAATTTTTGGAGATAAGTTTCTTATCCTAATTGCATGCTCCATTTTCTTCTGTATTTCATGCGGTGAAGAAAAAAAGAAGGGTTTGGCAATGGTCTTTCCAACAAAAGTTTGGCAAGAAAAAAAACCTGAAGCACTCGGTGTCGATTCCAAAAAAATGCAGGAAGCTTTAGACTATTTGGCTTCCGAATCGGGCGAAGACGGTCTAGAAGAAGTTTTTATAGCCGTGAAGGGTTATAATATCTATAAGGGCGATTCCATCCATAAAAAACATAACATCTATTCCTCCAGCAAATCGTTTACAAGTTCGGTCTTAGGTATTTTGACCGACATGGGCGACCTATCCGAAGAAACCTATGCCAAGGAAATCGATACGGCGATGGCCGAATTGTATCCCAATGCCCAGTTAAAACATTTTTCGAGTATGACTTCGGGGTATAATGGCAAAGGCTCTACAAGATGGAACGAGGTCAGCGAAGACTGGTCTTTGACTCCCTATGCCATAGATACACCTCTTTTTGCACCTGGTACCGAATATGCCTATTGGGACGAGGCCCAAATGATGTTCGGAAGGCTATTGACCCTACATACCGGTAAAACCTTGAAGTCGATTTTCGATGAAAATATAGGAAGGGCCATTGGATTGGGCGAGTATAAATGGGGAACGGAAAAAGAGGTAAATGGGGTTCAAATTAATAATGGCTGTACCGGTGTGATGATCGATGCCGAACAGTTGGCCCGTTTCGGACATTTTTACCTGAATAAGGGCAACTGGAACGGCAAACAATTGTTGTCACAAGAATGGATTTCAAAAGCAACCCAAAATCAAGTATTTACCGATAAAGTAGCCGATACCGATCGTGATAATGTCGATGGAAGGGGTTGTTATGGTTATAACTGGTGGGTAAACGGTGAGATGCCGACCGGTAAACTACACATGCCCGATGCCCCAAATTCGCTATATTATGCTAGTGGACTGCATAACAATATGTGTTTCGTAATCCCCGAATGGAATATGGTTTTCGTACGTAGGGGAGAAGATGGGAACCCGGCGAAGGGGAAGCCTCTCGTGTATAATGAATTTTTTAGATTGATGGGGTTGGCTGTTGAAAAATAGTAGGTCGTAACCAGTTGGCAGTTGCGGTGGGCAGTAAAAGTTTTTAACAAATAAAATGTAATAGAGGTCAGTAGATAACTACCTAACTAGATTTATAAATTTGCCACAATGTCAGGTTGAGCGCAGTCGAAACCTATTTGTTGATGCGAAATAGTTCTCGACTGCACTC
>Ga0114952_1002222_pt1 | contig 15227 bp, 13 predicted proteins | sample SidtaG_2_FD_87303 | JGI IMG/M metagenome (GOLD analysis project Ga0114952, IMG submission 87303) | Marine algal microbial communities from Sidmouth, United Kingdom - Sidmouth_Asex2 metaG | ecosystem: Host-associated > Algae > Red algae > Unclassified | place: Sidmouth, United Kingdom | collected...
ATTTTAATATTTGTTGCCGTTTGGACATTAGATCTTGATGAACCTCCTTGAGATCTCCCTTCTAAGTATGAATCAGTTGAGTCTATAAACTCTGTATCTAGGTTCAGACTTAGTCCAAATGTTTTTTTCAAAGTTTCATTTATTTTTAATGTATTAAACAGAAAACTTCCTACTCCCGCAGAAGCTATGTCTCCTCTTTGATCGTCACTTAAATCTTTAGTAACACTATCATCAGCATATCCAAATGCTATTAATGACAATATACTAGATTGTTCTAAGTATGGATCTGATTTCAAATCAATACTCGGTGTTTCAAGTAACCCATAAGATGAGATAAAGATTTTATAATTTGAAACTAATAATTCCCCTTCATATTCAATATTAGGATTCGTATAGCTATTTTCACTATCAAATAACATGACTAGCTTATTTGTCGCTATTTCATTATTAGATAGTAGCACTAAGTTCTTTCTTGAGTTATCAATTTCAATTCTCCCTTCTAAAACAGGATCAACTTCAGTGCCAGTCACTCTTAAGTTTCCTAATAAGTACAGATCTGCATCCGCGTTTTTTATATGAATAGGTTTTTTGATGATACTATCAAGACTTAATTGGAACCAAAATGGAGCTAAATCTTTAACGTCTTCCGGTAAGTACATAATTCTTTCATTACTTATCTTACTGTTTTCACTTACAAATTTATCAAAGTCATCTAGGATTTCTCCTCCTTCAACATCTATTCTTCCACTGATAATAAATGGGCGTTGCCTAGAGACTATTCCCGCTCTTCCATCTAAAGTGATAAAACTTTTCTCGTTGATATTTATACGTGAATTATTAAAATCTATTTCAAGATTTGGACTTATCTCGGATCCTATATTTACATCACCGCGTATGCTTAAATGGCCCTCACCAAAATCACTTTTGAACTTATTAACTGATAGCTTATCATCTTTAAAATTAATTTTTAATTCCGCATTTTTTATACTATCAGGCCAAGATACATTTCCACAATTAAATCTATCAGACTCAATATCGGTATTCATTGATAAATCAAACTTTTTTCCCTTTAATGAATTTGAAATATCCAAGCTTCCTGAAAAGTCTAGTTCACTATTTAAAATTTTAGATATTTTATTTAAGTTTACCTTCCCTGTATTAACAATTTCATAACCACTCTCATAAGCTCCTTCACCTCTTGATTCTAAAAATGGTAAAAAGTCATCTTGTAAAAGTAGTGACCAATCTTTAATTACACCATCTGTTATTTTTATTTTCCCAGGCTCTCTTAGCAAAAAATTAATATCCCTATGACTAAACGTAAAGCTTTCAACGATGGAATCAAGATCAAAAAAGTTTGGATCGGTATAATCAAATTTCATTAAATGACTTGATCTGAAAGATCCCTCTAGAAACGGGTAACTTATATCGTAAGTAGCAAATAAGTTAAAAACTGGATGCCAGCTCGATATATTCGTAGATATTTCGACAATAGAATTTTTCCCTCCACCATTTTCAAAAATCTCACCCTTAGATTTAACTAACTCCTTAGCAAAATTCAGATTGTAATTATAGACACCATTAAGATATTTTAATGAAAGTTGTGAATCTGCGAATTTCTCTGTAAGCATTTTAGAATCTAATAATTTCAGATCCAGATCATACCCACTCTTGAGGTCATCAAAGCTACCATTTATTGAAAAATTTATTCTTGAGAAAAAACCAGTATTCAAACTGTTATAAAAAATTAAATCTTTAGTAGTGAAGTTTACAGCTTTGAAATCAAAAGAAAAATTATTCGTTTCATCTATATATTTCATTCCCCCTGTAATTTTAGCTTTACCAGTTATCGCTTCAAGTTTATTAATTTCTAGATTTAAATTTTTGTAAGTAAGGTTTGTTTGAAAATCATCAAATTCTTGAAAAAAGAATACCAAGTTCTTTGATCGATATTTCCCTTCAACAACTAATTCTTTTAAATCTAGCTTTCCAGAAATATCGTATCTACCATTGATCTTACCTTTAGTATATTCCCAATAATAGACTGGAACTTCTTGAATTACTGGTGCATGAGATTTCTTTAGTTCCGCTAAGGTGAAGTCATTTATTTCAAACAAACCATTTACAGAATTATTCCCTAAGTTAATTTCTGCACTCCCATTGTAAGCACCTTTATCTACAAACCCTTTAATTTCAGAAAAAATTAATTTATCATTTTTTAGGTTAACAATAATTTTTCCGCTATTTTTTCCGAGGTAAAAGTCTGCAAATGCCAAATCATTGGTACTCGTTTCTAATTCAATAATAGGTCCGTTAGTTGTTCCTCCAACAAATAAGTTTACCTTTGATTTTCCTTTAATTGGAAAATCTACAATATGATAAAAGTCATTTAAGTTTAATAGTAAGTCAAAAGCTTTAATATCTATCTTTTGGGGAGACATGTAGCCCTTAATCTTCGATGGACCCAAGCCTTGATTAAGAGAACCGTTTATTATTAACTTCTCTTTATCAAAGTTATAATCAAAAAGAGCATTAAGAAAATTTATTTTCTTCAACTTTAAGATTTCTCCATTCACATTTAGACTAAGATCATAGAAATTTCCTTTTAAAATCTTAACCTTGACGCCTTCTTTCTTAATCCCTATTTGCAAGATTCCATCCACCATTCCATCTAGTTTTTCTTTGACATCGGGAATCGAGACTAGAGCACTTTTCAGAGACATCTTCCTTAATTTTAAAACTATATTTTCGGGAAAAACTTCTTCGGTATTAATATCATGTAACTTTTGTCTTTCATTGGTATAGACTTCGCCATCACCATTTTTCAAAAGTGCTTTTTCTACATAAACAACCTTATTGAAAACTTCTATGTCGAGGTAAGCTTTCTTAGTATCTAAATATTTAGAGATTATATTTTCTAAGATTAGTTCAACTTTTACTTTCGGGTTATTCAACTCTCCATCTGCTTTAGCAGTAAACTTCATCAATCCAGATAGATTATGATTTTTTATATCACTTTTAGGTAGAACCTCATCAACCAGTACTCTCCCAGTGATGTTTAATCTTAGGTCTGGCTTCTTATCTAATATTTTTTTTATTTTCCCAGACATTTTAAATTGGCTATAACTTCTTTTTATTGAAAAATCATTCATTTCTAAGTTGTCAGCAATGAGTTTTCCTGAAGTTTTTAAAAGATTTATTTCTTCTTGATCTTTCAAATTGATATCTGCTAACTCAACATCATAAAAAATTCTTTCTCGCCTTGATTCAAGTGTCAGATTTCTAACCAAAACTGATTGTTTTTCCATGAAATCAATCTTTGTATTTTCTAGGTGGACTCCATACAAATAAGCATCCTCGTTTATCTTAATACCACTTCGATGTTTATTTAGTTCTTTCTTCCAGTCAAAGTCAGCTTTTTCACTCAATTTTTTTTCGAATGTTTTGATTTTTAAAATTGCATTTTTTAGTTTTAATTCTGAAATATTTAAACTTTCTTTGTGATAATTTGAAAAAAACCCAAAACTCACTCCTACTTCCTGAGAGTACAAATCTAGTTTAATTTCTTTATTTTGAAACTTTAATTCAACATCTTCAACACCTAAGATAAATGGAAATCCAATAACTTTAACGGATTTGAAATCAATTTTTTTTACCTCTTCTGAATTTATTGAATTTATTATTTTATGTCTTAAATAAGCGTTAAAGTAAGGACTTGAGATGATATTCGATACAACATTATAAGCAATCCCTAAGATTACTAAAATAAAAATGATAATGAATATTGCTTTTCTTTCTTTCACGCTAGTCTATATTCCTCGCCTATACCCAGACAGTAAACTTATTAATGACTTCTCATTTTTTAATATCTCACAAATAATTTCTGGATGTTTAAAATCATTAATTATTATTTCTGCTAAATTTTTGTAGAACTTCTTACCATATCCCCCAAATTGGTGTTTTTTTTCCAATTGAAATCCTTGTAAGATCTTCATAAGTTTAATTGATCTTTTTTTCATATAACTAGTACTGGATTCAATGGATTTTGTTCTTCTTTCAAGATGCTCTAAATCTGAAACTTTTAAATTCATCCCAAAAAACTGATCAAACTCTTCCCAAATCTTATCCAGACATTCTTCATTTAAATATTTTTTAAATTTATATAAATTATATAGATCTCGAGTTCTTGGTGTTCCAACCAATTCTAAGTCTATTTTAATATCTGGATAGTTCCTATAATCTTGGGACTTGATTAATAATTTTTGTAGTCCAAGTTGAACTTGCTCAATATTTTGAGAGTTGATTCCATCTTGAATCTCTTCGATTACAGAGTCTAAAAATACATTTTTCATACTACTTTTATTATAACAATCTTATGAAAAATAGGTGTTTATAAATTCTTTAGGAAATTAGTAGAGTATTGATTTGATAAAAACTTCTCGTTATTTAGGATCGAGACATGCATCTCTAGATTTGTAGAGATACCACCAATAATTGTTTCATTAATTGCTCTTTTCATCCTACTTATACAACGTTGCCTTGATTGATCATGGCAAATAATCTTAGAAACCATAGAATCATAAAATGGGCTGACCTTATATCCCGTATAAATATAGTCATCTATTCGGACCCCAAGCCCTCCAGGCCTATGATAGTGATCAATATGCCCAGGTGATGGCAAAAATGTCTTAGAGTCCTCAGCATTAATCCGACACTCAATAGCATGGCCGTTAAACTTAATATCGCTTTGTTTGAACTTAATTTTTTTCTTCTGAGCTATTTCTAATTGTAATTCGATGAGATCTACTCCTGTAACCATTTCTGTTACTGGATGCTCAACTTGAATTCTAGTGTTCATTTCGATGAAATAATATTTATTAGAATCTAAATCAAATAAAAATTCTACTGTTCCAACAGAATTATAATTTACAGCTTTTGCAATCTTAACAGCAGAGCTACAAATTTCTTTTCTTAACTCTTGGGTCAAGACCATCGATGGAGATTCTTCCAGGACTTTTTGATAATTTCTCTGAATTGTACAATCTCTCTCTCCAAGATGAATAATATTTCCAAAATCATCACCGGCAATTTGTACTTCAATATGTCTTGGTCGTTCAATAAATTTTTCTATAAATAAAGTTCCATCACCAAAGGCTAATAATGCTTCAGCCTGAAGTTTTTCTATTTTTGATTTTAGATTCTCAAGTTCTCTTATAACTTCCATTCCTCTTCCGCCACCTCCACAGGAAGCTTTAATAAGAACAGGTAATCCAAGTTTATCAATTTTCTCCAATACTTCTTCAAAACTTAACTTATCTAAAATGATAGATTCAAGAGTAGCTACTCCTGCTTGTCTGGCTATTTCTTTAGATTTTATTTTACTTCCCATAGATTTAATTATTTCAGGACTAGGGCCTATAAAATTCAAAGAACAATCTTCACACATTTTAGCAAATTCAGAGTTTTCAGATAAGAATCCATAACCAGGATGAATGGCATCTGCACCAGTAATTTCGACAGCAGATAAAATCGCTTGAGGATTTAGATAACTTTTATGTGCTTGAGCAGGCCCTATACACACTGACTCATCAGCCATTTTTACATGTAATGAATTTTCATCAATAGTTGAGTGGACACTAACGGTCTCAATTCCCAATTCTTTACAGGTTCGAATAACTCTTATGGCTATTTCACCTCTATTTGCAATAAGAACTTTTTTTATTTTCATAATTTACAACGGCGTTATTTCAAACAGATTTTGACCAAATTCAACAAAGCTTTCATTATCGACTAAAATCTTTTTTATAACACCACTACTTTCAGCTTCTATTTCATTCATGATCTTCATTGCCTCTAAGATACATAAAGTATCACCCTTGGAGACTTTGTCTCCTACTTTGACATAACTTTTTGCACCTGGGCTTGGAGCATTATAAAAAGTTCCTACAAAAGGAGCTTTAATATATTCACCCAAGTCTTTCGTCACTGGATTAGATCCTTCAGCACTTTGCACAGGAACTGTTTGGTTTACAGTCTGTGCTTGAGCAGAACTTACTGTAACAGAGATCTTCTCTCCATCTAATTCATAACTTAAAGAATTTATATTATTTTCTTTAGCGATATCTATTAATTCTTGTATCTTTTTTTTATTCATTACTCTTTTACTCTTTCAACATACTCTCTAGATCTTGTATCTATTTTTAAGAGTTCATTTATTTTTATAAACAAAGGAACATTAACTTGTAATCCTGTTTCTAATATTGCTTTTTTCAACCCACCAGAAGCTGTATCACCTTTAAGTCCAGGATCAGTTTCAGTCACTCTAAGGCTTACAAAGTTTGGTAAATCAATTGAAATTGGTCGTTCATTATAAAATACTACATCGACTTTCACGCCTTCTTGTAAGAAATTTTTCGCATCCCCAACTACATCTAGATTTATATTTATAGATTCAAAACTTTTTTGATCCATAAAATTAAATCCTTCTGAGTCGGCATAGGTATATTCCATTTCTCTTTCTTCTACATCTGGTTTTTCAAAAGTATCCACGCCTGATTTATAAGTTTTTTCTAATAATTGCCCCGTTTCTAAGTTTTTCATCTTAACTTTTACAAACGCCGAGCCTTTACCTGGGTTAGTATGAGTACAATCTATGATAATGAATGGTTTTCCATCAATTTGAAGTTTTAAGTTTTTTCTAAAGTCTGTTGTTTTATACATTTAGCTATTCCTTTGCATTTCAAAAAGCATTTCACATGCCCAATAATACGTCTTAAATCCTAATCCACCCATTATGAAATTTGCTCCTCCAGCAGTCAACATTGTTGCTCTAAAGTCTTCTCTAGAATGAGTATTTGTAAGGTGTACTTCAAAAACAGGTATATTTACTAACTCTAACGCATCTCGAATACTGACACTGGTATGTGAATAACCTGCGGGATTAATAACTAGGCCTTCAAATTGTCCATTAACCAATAATTGTATTTCGTTAATTATCTCTGATTCTGAGTTTGATTGAAACCACTCGATTTTAACTTTTCCCTCTAATTTTTTATTAGTATCTTCTTGAATTTCCTCTAGAGATTTATTCCCATAAATTTTATCTCTAAATTCTAATAAGTTAAGATTAGGACCATTGATTACTTTGATTTTCATGACTCATGATTTAACAAAATTTTATAGCTAAGTTAAGGAAAATCTATCGAGTATTTCTTGTGCTTTATCCTTAATTTTCGATCGAAATTGCATAAATTTTCTCTCTAAGGCCTTATCGTCTGTAATATGACCATAGAGTTGTTTCTCAATTCTTTTTTTCTTCAAGATGGATTTTTCATCATTTGGATTACTTTCTAAAATTTTCTCTAATAAGTCTAAAGCTTTATCATAATGCTTTTGTGACATATAAATATCGACCATGGTGTGAGTCATGATAGGAGATTCATCGCTGCTTTCTTCAACTTCTTCAATATCATCATCTTCAATCTCAAAACCTTTCTTCACGGCTTCAATATCGATTTCATCATCTTCAATTGGATCAATTAAATTATTTTTAAGATTTGATCTAGTCGAGGTGTTATTAGACTTTTCCATACTCCACATATCTGCATCTTCTAGATTCACATCTATATTATCTAATTCTGTGATAATTTTTTTCTCTGTCCAATCTTCAGGTTCACTCGCTACATCTTCGTTTTCTTTCACTGAATAAGAGTATTTTTTTTCAGTAAAGATTTTACTCTCCAGCTCAAATGTTCTCTCTTGAGCCTTTATATCTTGCGGGTTAATAAAAAGAATATACTTATAGGAAGTCAGTGATTCAGAATATTTTTTTAATTTATAACAAATTTCTCCATAGAGATTTTGCATTTTAAGATTATCAGGAGATGAGCTTACTAAAGGTTTTAAGAGATTATATGACTTTAAGTATTCTTCTTGATCAAAGTAACAATTTGCCAATACTATATAGCCCATCTGATAATCTTTATGGTTTTGAAGACCTTCTTTTAAAACCTCAATCGCCTCTTTTAACATTCCAGCTTTTCTATAACTCTCTGCCAGTGGAGCAAACACTCTACTATTTGGATCTTTTTGGTATTGGTTTAAATACTTTGAAAGAAGTACGTTGTTTGAACTCATTGTGTTTAGTTTGTCACTTTTGCGTAGTTTGAATCTTTTTGATTAATTACACGAGGAGTTAAGAATATCATCAATTCAGTTCTAGTTTTTCTTGGTCTGTCACCATTGCCAAAGAACCATCCTAAAATAGGAATTTTTCTTAGTAGTGGCACTCCGGACTTAACTTGACTTTCAGATGTTTGATAGATTCCGCCAATCACAATAGTAGATCCATTATCTACAACGACTGTAGTCTTTAAAGTATTATTACTTTTATTTGGTGGAGCATCACTATTGTTTCCGTCAGCAACTTCAATAAAACTTTCTTTTTTAAGATCTATCTCTAATTCAATTGATCCATCATTGGCTATTGTCGGGGTCACATTCAAACTTAAATCAGCTGTAATAGGTTGATATGAAGTTTGTATATCATCCCCCGTCCCAGTTGTAACTTTTTGTGAGCGTTGATCCTGTGTTGAGATAGAAGCAGTTTTTTTATTAAGAGTAACTAATTTCGGTGAAGAAATAATTTTTGCCTTATTTTCTTCTTCTAAAAGCTGTAGGCTTGCTTCTAACCCAGTTAATCTCTTGAACGCACTTAAAGTCACACCTATAAGTCCAGCTCCGAAAGAACCAGAATTAAAGGTAAAGTCTGCTCCCCTGGAATTTGATACCGCTCCTCTTCCTTGATATGTTCCTGTGACTCCATTTATTCCATTGATTCCAGTTATTCCAAAATCTTTTTTATATCCTTCTTGCATCTCAACTATTTTTGCTTCAATTAAAACTTGAGGATTATTTACATCTAAAATACTAATAACCTGTTGCATCTTAGCTATATTTTCAGTTGTATCTTTAACTATAATTTTATTTGTTCTTTCGTCTATACTTATACTTCCCTTACCTTTTGTTATATAAGCATCAATATTTTTTTTAATATCTCCAGGCTTTGCAAAGCTTACTGAAAAAATCTTGGTCACCATCGGCTCTTCAGTTTTTAAGGCTTCTTGTTCATCTCTTACTTTCTTAGCATCCGCCAAAAATTTCTTTTTAGTAATTACTTGTAATACATTCGAGTGCTTCTTAGCCACTAATTCATTTAAATTTAAAATCGTATCAAGAGCTTCATCCCATGGAACATTTGTAAAACTAATAGTCACCGGTGGTCTTTTAAGAGCTTCTTCACTCATTGCAATGTTAAAACCAGATACTTCTGAGATTAAATTCATGACTTCAGATAATGGAACACTCCTTACATTAATAGTAATCGGACTTCCTATATATCTCTTCTCTCCTGATTGAGTAAGGTTATTAATAATATCGTAAACAGGAGCATTGGAACCTGTGTTATTAAACCCTTGTTCTTCATCAAAATCATTTTCAAAACTACTCGTAACTGGCACCTGTGCCTCAGGTCCATCTATCACTCCATCTTTAAATGCACCAAATCTATTCTCAATTAAGAGTTGTACTTGATTTCCATTTTTCTCAATTCTTGAGCCAACATTATCACGCAATTGAACCACTACTCTTACATTTGAATCATCTTGCTTATAGGCAGAAACGTATACTGTTCCACCTGAGAATTCTGAGGTGTTTATGGGCCTTAAGATATCTGATCTAGCACTAACACCTTTTAAATCTAAAATTATTTGTTGTTCGTTGGTTTTATCACTTTTAATAATTTCAATATTTCCAGTGGTATCTAATATTAAACGACTAATATCACCTGTTTGAACAAATTGCATATTTGTAATCTGCTCGATAGGAAAAACATTTAATGAAAATAGACTAATAGATAAAATAATAAGTTTCATGATCTCTTCCTTAAGTATCAATGAGTATATTTTATTTTATAAAAATTATTGTGAAATAGGAATAACCGATTCTACGTATTCAGGCTGACCGTATACATTAGTAATTTCCTCAACAAACAAAAGTGCCTTAGGTAAGATTTGTTTTAGAACTATATCTTGCCTCTTAATCTTCATTCCCTCTCTTAGCGCAAATAAAGTCTTCGTTCGTGCTCCTTTCTCTCTTACCAGAGCTTTTTTGTTTGTTTTAGAGAAAACAATGGCATGAACGATTAATTTTTCAAGAGGAATATGATTTCCTGGAATTTCGTTAGTAAGGATTCCATTTTCATATCTAGACTTTTTCTTTGTTACTTTTTCTCCTCCACCCAAATCAGGAGATTTAAAGGGATCTCTTAAATCATAAGGATTATCAAGATTCAATACTTCTTCAAATACATCAGTTTGGGAATGAGCAATATTTGTAATCAAAAAAAGCAGTAGTATTACTTTCAACTTTTACCACCTTTTTTAGCTTTAGTTTTATAATCTTTATTATAATGAAACGTTTCAATAATCGTTTTAAAGTCAACTATCACATGTTTACTTTTATTTATAATCGAACTAGATGTAACTTCTACAGAACTAACATTAAAAATTCTATCTGGTTTTTTCATTTTTTCAAAAAATACCAAAAATTGCAGATAAGTTCCACGTCCCTCAAACTCTATTCCGTTCGTAATATATAGTCCTCCATGATTATTTTTTTCATACTTCGGTTTAAATGAAATATTCTTAATATTTAATTCTCTTGCAACTCTCGATAGCTCATCTAAGATTGCGGTTCTATTACCAATAGGTGGAATTAAACGCCCGACTTTTTCTAAGTCTTGTTTTGACTTCTCAACCTTACTCCTAAAGTCTTTTACATTGTCTTTTACTTCATTGATTTTCTTGATGGCTTTCTCGATTGATTCGTTTTCACTTTGCAATTGAGGGATTTTAGCTGTCTCGATTTCAATTATTTCATTTTTTAAACTCCATTCATCATATAAATCAGACAAACCTACAAGCATTAATACAATCGGAGCAACTATCATTAACAATCTCAAAACCTTACCACCTCAGACTCTATAAAAAACTCTTCAACTCTTTTTCCTGAAGGCTTTATTGTTTTAGTTACATGATTCACAAGCTTTACCTTTTTATTTAAAAAAACCGAAGTGTCTAATTGCTTAATAAATTGATTAAGCTTTGAAAAACTTAATGCATAGCCATTAATTTTTACTTTCTTATTTCTCAAACTTATATTTTTAATCCACACTTCTTTAGGTATATTTTCAGAAATATATTTCATAATCCTCATTGGATTATTCTTTTTCTCCAAAACTTCCTTTACTACTTGTGTCTTTTTTATAAACTCTGCCTCAGCTGCTTTAAACTCTTCAAGTTTTTTCTCCTCAGCTTGAATTCCTTTTGATCCTCTCTTAAGTGTTTTATTTTTTATAAAAACTTCCGCTACTTCGCTTTTTTTAGCTTCAACTTCTTCACTCCACTGACTTTCCAAGAAAAACGAGGGACCAAACCCAATGGCCACACAAGCAACCCAAAGAGGTAAATTTAAACTTCTGACATCAACGTTTTCAGAAATCTTGCTTCCTAGAGAACCCTTTTTTGAGGTTTCATTATAATTTAGATTAATCTTAATCATATGCTCTTAACCCTAACCCCAAGCAAACTGCCCCAGAGTATGTTAAATAATCGATAATTCCATCACTTATATTTCCTTTGCTAGAAACGGAAATCTTTCTTAAAGGATCTAGCGTTTCAACAGAAATATCTAGCTCTTCTATTAAATCCTCAATTATTCCAGGTTGTCTTGAACAACCCCCAGTTATAAAGCAATGTTTAATCCTATCTTCTGAATTAGCCGATGTGTAAAATGCAACGGCGTCTACGACCTTACTAATAATTGATTTAGAAACTTTTTTAATAGCAGCTAAAACTTCATCAGGATATTTTGTTTCAGTCTGATTCATCTTTTTTAGATCTTCTGCTTGATTAAAATCTATTCCAACTTCTTTTTGAATCTCTTCTGTACTATTGACTCCACCCATAATGATCGTTTTTACAAGGATTGGTAAACCATTCCTATATACGATGACTTTCGTACTCTGAGCTCCAAAATCAATGATCAAAGTCCCGTCTTTATATTCATGCAAGTAATCACTATAATTATGTTCAAATATATTTATTAAAGAGAGAACTTGTAAATCAACCGTTTTCATTTTTAAACCTGAAGAAAAAATAATCTCCTGATATCTTGCAATATCTTGGATCTTTGCAGCGGCCATCACAACATCCCGATTTAATTCATTGTCTTTGGGCATGATATGAAGTGATACTTCAGCATTTTCCATTCCAAAAGGAATAAATTGTTCAGCTTCCCAATGGATATGATTTTCAATGTCATCTTTTGATCCTTCAGGGGATTTCATAGACTTAACGATTGATCCACTTCCTGCCAATCCAAAACACACATCTTTATTTTTAAATCCACCTTCTTTAAAAGCAGATCTAATCTGTTCAATAATCTGTGTTCTATCATTTATTTCTTCTTCTAGAATTGCAGACTCAGAAAGTGGTGCAAAAGAAAAAGACTTTAAAGTATAAGTACCTTTTTTCCCTTTACCCAAAGTGGCTAGCTTGATAGCACTTTGCCCAATGTCTAAACCAATTAATGGTTGTTTTCCTAATAGATTATCAAACACTTTTCATCCTTTTTATCTTCTATAATTATAAACTAGGTAAGCGTGAATACAAAAAAAATTTAGCTCTTTATACTATTTTTAAGAATAGAGATTCTAAAACACTCGGAAATAGCAACTGAATACTTGAGATAATTAATATGGAAGGCCCAAATGGAACAGGTACCTCTTTATCTGACACTTTACCTATGGCCATAAGAAACAAGATTACTATTGTTCCAAGAATAGAGCTAAAAATAATAGTATATAAAATATTGAATGGACCTAGATAAATTCCCAGCATCCCAAATAAAACAATATCCCCTCCACCTAAACCAATTTGGCCTTTATATTTTTCATAAATATAACCCAAAAGAAAAAGAGGAATAAATCCTACGGCAAAACCAAAGACATAATGTTGCCAAGAATAATCTCTAATTGCCAAAGTTAATAATGCAATTCCAATTATTAGATTTAAAGAATGCGGTAAAATGTAGTGCTCTAGATCTATGAAAAATTGAGCAATGAACATACAAAAGACAATCGAGAAAACGACCATCTTCATTTGATCTATTTCAACGTATTGAAGATATATAAATGTACCAACAGCGGCAGATAATAATTCAATAAAGGGATATCTTAATGATATTTTTTCTTTGCAGTTTTTACATTTACCTCCGAGAAGTAAGTAACTAAGTACTGGAATATTTTCTTTCCATGTAATTAAATTTTTGCATTTGGTGCAATTTGATCTTTTAACGATAAAATCTTCTTCCCTCGGAATACGATAAATTAAAACATTTAAAAAACTTCCAATTAATAAAAAGAAAATAAATACTGCTGTTGTAATCAATGAATATCCCTTGATTTAAATACAAAAAAAGACAAAGTGCAGATCACTAAATAATACATTAATCCGTAAATTACTATTTTTACATATAACAAGCTATCCAATGGAGCTTCACCTACATAATTAGATAAGTTGAGCTTATAAAAATTTGGTAATGCTAAATTAAGATATTCTAAAAATTTTGCCATTACTCCTTTAATGAAAAACCTTGAAGTGCTTATACCTTCAAAGAGTGAAGTAAAGAAAAATATGGAAAAGCATAAAAAATAGTTTAAATATTCATTAAGGAAAAATGAGAATAATAAACTCATTGCCGATATTACCATTACCGATATTAATAAAGTGCTTAGAGAATAGATAATATTTATATCAAAATCCCCACCAAAGAAATAATAAAGAGAGATGACCAAAGTAGATAAAAATGTAAATATCATGACTATGATCAAGATTTTCCCTAATGTCTTTCCAATAAAAAACTCTAATCTACTCACGCCTTGGCTTAAGACAAGAGGAAGAGTACCATTTTCAATTTCATTCTTAATACTATTTGCACTTATAAATAAAGACGTAAAAATTAAGAAAAAATAAATTATCGTCTGACCAATATCTATGGTTGTTTTAGCCACTGTTTTATATGTTAACTGAGCGCTGACAAAAGTTAACATGAAAACGATTACTCCTATAAAAAGAGTTGCGTAAAAAGATCTTCCTTTTATAAATTCTTTGATAGATAAAAATGCAATGCTTTTTATTCTCTTCACAAAATACTTCTTTCAATCTTAATCACATTTAAAAGTTTATAATCTTTCACTTTTAAACTCTTTATTGATTCGCTCAAAGAATCCTCGTTTGAAATAATCTCACAAACGGTATTTTCTTTTAAGTATTTAATTCTATAAGACTGGTCTTTATCATAAAAATACTTCTGAGCAAGATCATTAAACTCAATTTTCCCCTTAACTATTTTTATAATTCTATGACTCAAATCCGCAATATCTTGCATATTATGACTTGTAATCAAAAACGATTTTTCTTTTTGTGAGAATTCTTTAATTATATCTTTAATTGTTTCTCTAGCATTTATATCAACACCAGATAAAGGCTCATCTAAAACAATAAGCTCTGGGTCGTTTATCAATGCCGAAATAAAACCAAGCTTTTGAATCATTCCCTTTGAATAATTTTTAATTCTCTTTTCTTGATCGCTTTGAATTTGTAGTCGCTCAAGTAAATCAATGACAGTTGATCTTTTTAGAGATTTGGTATTTAGACTAGAAATAAAATTTAAAAATTCTCTGCCCGTTAGTTCTTTATAAAGCTTAGTCTTTTCAGGTAGATACCCAATAGATTTAGTGTTTTTTAATATTTTTCCTTCTTGGATATTTATAAGATTTAAAATAGCTCGAATAGTCGTTGATTTACCACTACCATTTGCCCCTATAAAACCAATGATTTCACCTTGAGTGATGGTAAAACTAACCTGATCAAGAACTTTTTGATGGTCTTTGTCTTTATTGATAAAATATTTTTTAGTGACTTTATTTAAATCAACGATATTCATAGTTTTATTTTCATCTTTGTTTTTACTTAATTCTAGTATCAATTTACCCAAATTGAAAAATTCAACGAATGTAAATTTAAGCTCAAACTTAACAAGCTTTGCCGGAAAATTTAATAAATTTCTAGCTTCTCTTCTTTGGATTGAAACTCTACTAGATTCTA
>Ga0114952_1002235_pt1 | contig 15159 bp, 12 predicted proteins | sample SidtaG_2_FD_87303 | JGI IMG/M metagenome (GOLD analysis project Ga0114952, IMG submission 87303) | Marine algal microbial communities from Sidmouth, United Kingdom - Sidmouth_Asex2 metaG | ecosystem: Host-associated > Algae > Red algae > Unclassified | place: Sidmouth, United Kingdom | collected...
AGCAGACAATCCGCCAACGTCGCTTGCAACACCAAAAACAATCCGCATAATCAATTACACACACGAGCCAGAGACTCCAATGATCAAGCCGCTCTGATGTCCCATTTTATTTGACGACGGACACCGGATGCGTCCGGGGCTCGATCAAAAAGACAGCCACCGTTATATGCAAGAAATGCTGCCCTTGGTGCGCAAACTATGGCAAGGTGACGTCGCACATGATGGCGAAAACTGGCAATTTCCGCTGGCCACGTCCTGCCCCAAGCCGGTTCAGGACACGGTACCAATGTGGGTCGCCGCGCGGTCCCCTGCCACGTTTGAATATGCAGTTGCCAATGATTGCAATGTGATGTGCTGGCCGTTGACGATGCCGATCGCCGAGGCCGAGAGGTACAGGACGCTGCTTGACGAAAACATTGCCAAGGCGGGTGGCTGGAACGGCACCTTTGCCCTCATGCGTCACACAAGTGTCTATGGTAACGCCGCTGATCGCACCGCGACCATGGGCGCCATTCGCAACGTGCTTGGCAAGTTTGGCAATCTGATGATGAAAAAGGGCGAGGTCATCAACGGCTTCCCGGAAAATGTTCCCCTTAGCGAACTGGACGGAAACGTGCGCGTTGATCCTGATATGCTTGAGGAAAATCTGATGTTCGGTGATCCGGACACTGTCATTGCCAAATTGCGCGCTTACGAAGCCCTCGGCGTTGACGCTTTCATTTACTACGCCTCTATGGGGCTGGACCGTGACGTTCAAAAACGCTCGCTTCAGCTCTTTATCGACCGCGTGATGCCCGCATTTGCCTAAAGGAAAACCACTATGACAGTTGAAATTCGCCGTACTCTGACGACTGTGCAACACACCTTTATCGAGGGTGGTAAAACCGTTGAGGTGCCGACCTTGTTGGTGGCCGCGATGGCAATCATCAAGAACCCGTGGTTTGGCCGCGGCTACGTCGAAAACCTGCGCCCCGAAATCCGTAGCCATGGTCCGGTGCTGGGCAAGCTGTTGACCGAAATGGTCCTCAAGGAAACCGGCGGGACTGTCGAAGGATACGGCAAGGCATCCATTGTCGGCATGGGCGGTGAAACAGAACACGCCCAAGCCCTGACCCACACGCTGTGGTTCGGCAATGAATACCGCAACGCAGTTGACGCCAAATCCTACCTCGTTTTTGCCAACACACGCGGGGCGGCGGGCACGTCGTTGATGATCCCCTTGATGCACAAGGACGACGGCGGGTTGCGCAGCCACTACCAGACGATCCACACATCAATTCCAGATGCCCCCGCAGAAGACGAAGTCGTCGTCGCACTTGGTGCATCTATCGGCGGGCACCCGAACCACCGGATCGGGAACCGTTACGAGGATCTTAAGGAAATGGGCCATGACGTCGAAAACCCCGCAGGCGTCTGATGGCACCAGCTACCGGCTAACCGGCCCTGTGGATGCCCCTGTTGTGGTGTTCATCCACGGTCTTGGCCTATGTCAGGGTGTGTTTGCGGATATGTTGCCTGCGTTTGCGGATTACCGCGTGCTGACCTACGACCTGTTTGGTCACGGGCAGTCCGCGCCTTTGCTAGGTGGTGACGCGTCGCTGGGCGTCTACGCGGATCAGTTGGCACAGCTTTTGACACATATCGGTTGCGCGCAGGCGCATGTCGTCGGCTTTTCCATCGGGGGGATGATCAACCGCCGCTTTGCCTTGGATTATCCCAGTAAAACAGCGTCCTTGATTATCCTCAACGCACCACATGACCGAGGGCCGTTCGCGCAACACGCTGTCGAAGCCCGTGCCAAATCAGTGCGCGACCAAGGGGCGTTTTCAACCTTTGATGCGGCCCTCGCGCGGTGGTTCACCCCGTCTTATCTGGTCGATGGAACTGGCCCGCAGTTGGTTCGTGCATGGCGCGAACGTGTGGACGCAGAAAGCTATGCACAGGCTGCGTGGGTGCTGGCCCACGGCGTGGTCGAGCTGACGGGACGCGACGGCGACATCACCGCACCGGCTTTGGTCGTCACCTGCGAAAACGACAGTGGCAGCACACCGTCCATGCCCCGCGCCATCGCCGCAGACATTACAGGCGCGCAAACCGTGATTGTGCCAAACCTTCGACACCTCGGGCTGATGGAAGCACCCGACGTTTTCGCGACCCTTGTCATAGATTTCCTTAAAGGACTGGACAAATGACCACGCCAATGTCGGGCGGACAAGCCGCCGTTGCTGCACTTGAGGCAGAGAAAGCCAGCCACGTGTTCGGTCTGATCGGATCGGCCACGATGGAAATGTTTGACGCGCTATATGACAGTCCGATCAAAATGATCGGCGTGCATGACGAACGCACAGGCACCCACATGGCCGACGGATTTGCGCGTGCATCGGGACGGGCGGTGTCGTGCTTGCCGGACAAAACGGACCGGGTGCGACGAACCTGATCACAGGGCTGGCACAGGCCAAGGCCGCGTTTTCTCCGGTGGTGTCGATCGCAGGCATGACGCCGCTATCGCATTGGCCGAGGCCATCAATTGCCCGATCGTCACGTCATCGGGGCACGGTGATGCGATTCCGTTTGGGCATCCGCTCAATGCGGGCCAAATGGGCCCACGCGGCAATGCGGTGGCCAGCCGTCTGGTGAAACAAGCAGATGTTATCCTCGCGCTTGGCACCCGCCTTGGGTTCAATGCGACGTTCTATACTTACGACAACATCAATCGCGATGCGCAGATCATTCAGGTCGAGCTGGAGCCAACAGCCATCGGGCGCTTCTTTGCTGTCACGATGGGCATTTGGGCCGACGCGCCGACCTGCGCAGGTCAGTTGGCGTCGGCGATTGCCAAGTTGCAAACGCGCGCCAAGGCCGACACTTGGACCGCAGACTTCCAAGCAGAGCGCGCGGCGTTTTTGGCAACACGAGACGCTGATGCGATAATGTTCACCCCGATACAGCCGTCCGGCTTGTTCAAAACCTTGCGCGATGTTTTGCCACATGATGCCGCGATCACGATGGACGCTGGCACCTTGTGCTTGCAAGCGACGGACGCGCTTAATTACTGGACCCCGGGCAGTTTGTTCACGCCGCTGGATTTCGGGCTGGTCGGGTTTTCAATGGCCTGCGGAATGGGCGTCAAATGCGCCCAACCGGACAGGCCCGTTGTCAGCCTGATGGGCGACGGCGGCTTTGGCATGACAGTGTCAGAGCTTTCGACCGCGGTTGATCACGGCATCAACACGGTCACGGTCGTGATGAACAACAAATGTTGGGGGGCCGAAAAGGCGTATCAGCGCGACTTTTTCAACGGACGCTATATCGGTGCAGATGTATCTAGTCCGCCGTTCGACAAGCTTGCCGAACTTTATGGCGCGGCTGGTTTCAAGGCGGACACGCTGGCCGATGTTGGCCCCGCGATCGAGACTGCCTTGGCCTGTGGCAAGCCTGCGGTTGTGGACGTGGCCGTTGATCCATCCGCGCTCTATTCGTTCCGCCGTGACAGTTTTAAACATCGGGGTGGTTAGGATGATCCAACGCCAAGCCATATTCCGAGGACGGGTCAAAGACGGGCAGGAACAGGCGATGCGGGCTTATGTGCGTGACATTCTATTGCCGCTTTGGAAGCAGTTCGACGCCGCCCAAGAGGTGCGGGTCTCCTTCCAGATCGAGCAGGACCCGAATGGACCAAACATCCCGCTTACGCTTGCGATAACCTATGCGGATGTGGCGGGTATGGCGGCTGGCTTGGCATCTGATGCACGCTACGCGTCACGCGATTTGCTGCCCGCGTTTTATGCCACTTACTTTGATGAGGTTGCGCTTCTTCACTACGTCATGGACGTGGATCAGTAGTCACGCTCAAAGAAGATGCCGATGCTGGTTTCGCCGTCCGCGTCGACAGTGCCCTTCGCCGTGATCTCATCGGTGATATCAAGGTTTAGGTTGATCTCAGTTGAGCCATCGCTGGACACGGTCACGTCAGTATAGACGTTTTCGGACAAATATTTGCCTGCGCGTACAGCGGCATTGCCGTCTTCGTCCGTGGTGACGTCGAAATCATCGAGGCCGACATTCTGGCGGAAGGTATCAATTAGCCCGCCGCCGCCGCGTCCCGCAAGCGTGCCCACGGCAGCGGCAAGCTGAACGGCCTGCAAGGGGCTGATGTTTTGCAGATCACGGCCGAAAATGAGTTGGGATAGCACCTCGTCCTGCGGCAATGACGGGACGGATGTGAAGCTTACTTCTGGTGCTGTCGCGGGCCCCTCAACGATGATGGATATGGTTGTGCCTGTGCGGGCTTGGGTGGTCGCCACAAGACGGATGTAGGGCTCAAAGTCGCCCTGCAATGACGCGCTGCCTTCGGTCAACTCAAAGCGTTGTTGCAAGATGTCGATACGCCCGCGCGTCAGTTCAAATAGACCGACAGGCTGGATGTTGTTCGTCGTACCGCCGATTTTCAACGTGCCGCCAAGTTCAGCGTCCAAGCCGCGCCCGCGAATGAAAATTCGTGATGGCGCGTTGATCGTGATATCAAGCGGGAAGGGAACGGACGTATTGCGCGCGGCGGCGGGCAGCGCACCGGACACTGACACACCAGCACGGTCAAGCGTGGTTTTTACAGCGCCATTCGCGCCAATATGCGTGACGTTGGGTAAATCGCCCAATGCACCGACACCAGATGACGGAACCTGTACGTCGGTTTGACCAAGGTTCAGATTTCCAGCAATTCGGGCGCCGCCCTGAACGGGACCTTTGACGGTGACTTGCCCCGAAATGCTTGTTTCATACAGTTCGGGATCCTTGAGAATGACATCGTCAAGCGTGATGGCAACGTCAGCCGTTTGAGGAGATGCAAGCGTTACAGGGCCGCGCACCGCGATTGTACCGCCGGATTTAACGTCAGCGGTGACCGCTACTTGCGCCCGCCCGTTCCCCAATGTGATCCCTCCCACGATGTTGGATAGCCCTTGGCCAAGGGTTGGCGCGGTCAGCTGCGCGTTTCGTAGATCGACACGACCGGACACCGCGTTGAGGTTTGGCTGACCGTTCACATTCAGATCAAAGGTCGCATCACCCGAAATTCGACGCGGTTCGATGATGCGGTTTGCCAAACCAAGCGGCGCCTGACCTGTTGCGTTTAGGTTCAGCCGTCCGTTGGCGCCGACCTGACCGTTTGCGCGTACCGCGATGCCACCCGGCCCGTCGGCCTGCGCATCGACGGCCCAGTTGCCGCCACCATCAAGGGCTGCTGTTCCTGTCGCATCGATCGGGCCAGACAGCTGATCGGTGAAAATTCCCACGTCGCGCAGACGTGCAGAAAACGCGCCACGGCCCGTTCCGGATGCACCGCCCAAATCACCACGCAAAGTGACATTTGCCGATGACACGTCCAAATCGTTCACGGTAAGGCGGCCGCCATCAAGTTGCACATTGCCTTGCAATCTGCCTGCGCCCCCGATCAGTTGATCAACGGTCCGGTTGCCGATCCCGATATTGCTGGTTGTTGCGTCGACATCAACGTCAAAGCTGGACAGGTCAGCCTGCAAATCGCCGGAAATGCGCGCGCTAACGCCGCCTGAAACGGGCTGCCCTATCAGGGTGCGATATGCTGCAAGGTTTCCAATATCTGCCTGCAAGGTGCCTGTCACAGCGTTGTCTGCATTGATGTTGGCATTCAGGTTCACTTGCGTCGCAGGGCCATCGACGTCAGCCGTGACCGTCGCAACGCCGCTGGCATCGCGGTTCGCATCAACCGTCGCCGATAGCATACCAGAAAGCCCTTGCCCGAGGATGCTTGCATCATTGACCTGCGCGCGGATTTGGGCTGTACCCGCACCGGACAGATTGCCGCTTGCATCACCCGAAATCGAAAAGCCATCCGTTTTGACCAACAAATCCGAGGCTCTGAATTGGTCCGCACCCGTGCGTGCCAACGCAACAGATACCACCCCGTCACCGCGCAACAGCGGATCAATCTGCGGGATGCCGAGTGCAAGACCATCGGTCTCGCCGGACACGTCGACGCTGAATCGCTGGCCATCGCTGAGTAATGCGCCCGAAATACTGAGCTGGGCACCACCCGCTATTTGCTGGCCAACAAGACCCGCATAGGCAGACAAATCGCTGATACTTGCCGTGGTATCAAAGTTAACGGTTTGGCCTGTGGGGGTCGGGTTCACATCGGCGGTCGCCTCAAAACTTGTCGCTAAGGCATCTCCGGTGACATTCAGTTTCAGAAGGCCATCCGCGTTTTGATCAGCAGTTCCGGAGATACTTGCGGCGCCGCGCAAGCTTGGCTCAATCATGCTGATGTCAGCGGCAATGATGTCAAACCGCGCAACACTGCCATCCGATTTCAGGTCGGCGGTGCCTTTGGCCGTGACCGCATCGGTGCGAATGTTCAGCGTCTCGAGGCGCGTGCCTTGGGTGTCACGCTTTGCCGCAATAGCGATGTCGCCTGTTCCCGCCAAAAGCGCGTCAGCCTGCGCGATCCCCACGGCAAGGTCTTGGGTTGTGCCAGTCACAATAAGATCGAACGCCCCGTCCAGCGGAACAATTGTGCTGCTGATCGCGATGTCTGCAGCGCCGCTAAGCGGGCGACCTGCGAGCGCGGAAAAACGGGCGATATCGCGCGCGGACAAAACGGCGTTGCTGTTGACACGCAGTCCGTTTTGCAAACCGCTCAGGGTCGCGTCGGCAACAAGCTCAAGGCCGGGGCCGTTGATCGTGAGGCGCTCAATGCGGGTCGGCTCGTTTTCAATCCGTGTGACATTCAGGACGCCGGAAACATTTGTCCCCAAAGCCTCTGAAATGGCTGCATCATCAAGGTCGATACCTTGAACCTGATACCGAAGTTGCGCCGAAACCGATCCTGTCTCGGACCCTTCGCCGGATACGAGTTTACCGCCGCCCGTCAGATTGACCTGACGGAGCAAGATGCCGGGACGGTCAAGCCCGTCAAGGGTGACATCGATGGACCAATCGTCCGAAAGGGCACCATCGTACCCAAGCAGGAACGTGGCACCATCGACGTAAGTCTTTGGCCCCGAAAGCGGGAGCAGGACAAGATCACCGTTATCGCCTTTGATTTGCCCGCGCAGGTTCAACCGCTCTGGCCAGCCTTGGGCGCCGATCTGGGCGGTGCCTGTCAATTGAATTGCCTCTGATTGCAAATCGAGATTGCGAAGGTCAATTTCGCCATTCTGCCCAGTGCCGATCAGGACCGTCAATGCAGTGTCATCGCCGAAAAAGCTTTGGTATTCCGGCGCAAAAAGCGGGGTGACGTCGCCGCCGATATCGAGGCTGATCAGGCGGCCACCATCATCTTGGGTCAATTCAAAATCACCCGCAACGCGGTCCGTCCCATCGGTCGAAAGCGTGATTTTGGCAGCGTAATTGTCAATCGGAGCGGTGCCGGAGATTGTCAATGCGGTGCTTGGCGCACCCGGAAGTCCCAGCAATGTTGCCGCGATCCCGTTCCGGTCTTCTTGAAGGTTCAGCAATAAATCCAGAATGCGGGTTTCATTGCTGTAGCCGCCATTGATTTCGAACGTGCCTTGTTTGTCACCGAGGCGGGTCGCGGTAATACTTGCATTGCCTTCGCCACCAGAAAGCGCGGCATTGCCCGTGATTTTGAACGCGATTTCTTCGCCCAAGAATGCCTCACCAAGGATGATCTGCGCGATATCGAGGTCGCCCAAGGTGATGCCGACGGGTAAATCCGGCAAGGAAAACGGCGTGGCTTCCGGCGCAGGGCCACTGGCTTCTGACACCGGCGGACGGGCCACGATTATACGCTCTGCGCGCAAGGCGCTCACCTCGATCCGGCCCGTCAAAAGCGCGGAGCGGTCCCAGTCAAGCGTCACGTCTTCCAGTGTCAGCCACACACCGTCAACATCCGCGACGGTTAAAACGTCGAGAGTTGCGACAGAGCTAAGCGCGCCTTGAAAGCCGATGATGGTTACATCGCGCGACGCGCCCGATAAGCTGCCTTCGATAAGCTCGACAATGTAACCCTTGTCGGTGTCTTCTTGGGTTTGCGCGCTGGCTGCGACCGGAAAAAGCAGTGCGCAGCAGATGATAAGGTGCTTCAAAACGCTTGTCCAATTCCGATATAAACCTGAACGCTGTTTGCGATGTCGTCACCGCTTGCGGGGGTTCCGACATCAAGCCGGATTGGACCGATACCCGTGTTGTAGCGGACCCCGATCCCTGCACCTGCGTGCCATTCACTGTCGCCGCCAAACCCCGCATCCGCGTTTACCTGACCAAAGTCGTAAAATCCGACAAGCCCGATATTGTCGGTAACGGCATAACGCGCCTCTAGCTGGGCACCGATAAACGACAAGCCGCCCGTGCGCGTGGCTTGCCCTGCGATAACACTATCGACACCGAGCGATTTGTACGATTGCCCGCGAACCGTTCCGCCGCCACCGGAGTAAAACAGGAAATCGGCGGGAGCGTTTGCAATGCTTGTGCCCACAACGCTTCCGATCTGGGCGCGTGCGGCAAGCGTCAACTTTGCGTCGTCACCAAAGGCGCGATAGGCGCGCGCATCGACAAATGCGCGCCCGCCAACGCTGTTATTTGCAGCATCCCAAAACGGCGTCAAATCGGCGTCGATGTAATAGCCGTCAGTGGCATTCGTCGGATCGTTACGACGATCAAGCGTGGCGGACAACGGCGCTGTAAGCAAAGTATAGGCACGGGTGCCGAGGTTCGTTTGTTCGCGGGCAGTCAGCAAACCGATGCCGCTTTGAACCACCAGATCATCATTGATCACGCGGGTGACACCTGCCTCAACAGAGGCTTTGTCGATCAGGTAGTCGGGTTCGTCCAAGCGGCTGATTTCGGCGCGCAAAAACAGATCGGTATCGGGGCCATAAATGGCAGGTCGCTCGAAATTAAGGCCAAGCGTGTAGTCGATGCCGCCTGTTTCGCCGCCAATGCCAGACACTTCGCCATCAACGCGGAACCGTTCCGCGCCACCAAGGAAATTGCGGTGCATCCAGAACGAAGATACCCGCACCCCTTCGATTGACGACAGTTCAATCCCAAAGCCAAAGCGCCGCGGCTTGCTTTCGGTCACCTGAAGCGTAATCGGCAAGGTATCATTGGCGCCAACCTCGTCGGCTTCAATGGCGGCAACGCTATCAAACGCACCTGTTTCGCGCAGGCGTCGTTCTACTTTGGTCAACGCTTCGGGGCTAAATACCTCGCCCACAGGAAGTCCTGCAATTTGAGCAATCCGTTTGCTGCGCACGTCGGTGTTACCCTCAATTGTTAGCGCGCCAAACGTCAGACGCGGGCCGGGTGTGATTGCAATTGCGACGTTCAATTCCTTTGACGCATGTACTGCCGAAATTTGTTGCCCGTCGGGGGCGGCCTTTGCATGGCCCGCCTCGCGCCACGCGTCCACGCTGTCGCCGACCGCCTGCTTGATGATTTTGGAGCCTGCGACCTCGCCGGTTGCAAAACTATCGGGCAATAGTGTGCCAGCGGGCAGGGGGGTGACCGCAACGGTGCCAAAGGTGAATGCCGGACCCGGATCCACGCTTAGTGTGACGGTCGATATGGAACTTGGGGCATCCAGCGGGGCAATCGACGCCGCCTCGCGGCCATTGAGCAAGATAGAGACAGATCCGCCATACCGCCCCTCGCTATAAAGCGCAGTAAGGAGGCGGCGATAATCGGCGCGTGCCGCCGCGACATAGTCTTGTGGGCCGGGCGCGCTTTGTTGGTCGATGGCCACCACAAGAGACGCATTGCGCAACGCTTGGGTCAATGAGTCGTCATCGCCAGCCACGTCAAAACCGATGTCTTGGGCAAGGGTCGCAACCGGCGCGACAATTGCAACAATAAAGGTGCGTAAAAACACGGACATGAATGGCAGCCTATTGTAACAGAATGGACAAGCAGAGTTGGTAAAACGCTATCTTGTTCAGCACGGAATTCATAGGGCAGGTATGTTCACTTTTACCCTATCGGCAAAGAAACGACCGCTTTTTTTCGACACGCCGCAAACCAACACGAAAATGTCCCTTTTCAGATTGGTGATTTTATGGATTTACAGTAATTTGTTAGACAAGTTTACGTTGCAAATTCGTAGAAGGCTTGCCCGATGAAAGACCTTGTAGCACCGGATCAGGTTGCCATGCGCCCGCCCTCGCAGGTGATGCGTTTGCGCCGTATGGGGGCGTCATTCCCGCACCGTTTATCGTTCTTGCGCACGTTGATGCGCGCCTTGGCTGCGGATGATGTGAATGTGGTGCGCACCGTTTGGCAAATGTCCGATGACGGATATGGCCATGCGGTGTACCAGATCAATTTTGGCGGGTGCGATTATGCGCTTGTCGCTGTGTCGACCGACCTGCCACCTGACCAACGCACCGACCGCGTGATCGCCACGGCGTGGGATACGGCCTATGTGCTTTATGATGGCATTCCGACATTGTCCGAAATTGACCGCATCGTGGCTGCCGCCCCGTTGCAAGAGGCCGCGCGATTTACACAGCGTGATCTGGTCCTGAGCCGCGCCAACAAATCCGTCCGCCTTTTTGACCATGTCACCCAGCGTCTGCGTGACGGATTGCAACCGGACAAGGATTTGGTGCGATCAACGGGCTATTTGATGCGCACGACAGCCGTTTACGGCAACGGTAAATTCGGGATTGCCGATCGTGACCGGATCGCGGCCCGTACCGGCATGGGGGGGCCGTTTATGGCCGAAATGCTGACCGTCTGGTTGATCCGCGGGTTTACCCACGATCTGGCCGAGCATGTCGGGGGCGCACCATTGACGCGAGAAATGAAACGTCATTTGGGAATTGGCAATTCAACAGGGCTTGGCATGGCACCATTTCTTGTAACCCATCCGGTCTTGTTGGATGCGTGGATGCAGGTGCGCGAAACAGCCGTCGCAAGGGTGCGTGCCGTCAAGCATCTGACGGATGATCAGATTACGCGGATTTATGCGCTTGCTGCGCGTGCGGCTGTGCATCTGGCGGAATGGAATGTGCCTGACGAAATTGCGGCCGGACGGATTGATCTGCTGCGCTCTGAATGGCCGCTTGTCACGGACCTGATGACACCCGACTTTATGTTGGATGAACGGCCGTTGGACAAATTGATCGACGCCAGCACGGCGTTTTCCGTCGATACCCAGGAACTTTTGATTGCGATGATCCTGGAGCCGTTTGGCGATTTGATCGACGGTTTGACCGACTGCATGGCAACACCATTTGTGCCGCAGATTGATCCTGTCATGACCTGCGAAACCTTGGCGCAATTGATCAATGATGATTGGGACTGGGCCTGTGAAACCGATTATGCCGCTGCTGATGCCTGCGCGCAATTCTGGTATGTGTCCGAGGAAAAGCTGGAACCGCGTCTTGGCAATCGTCACGCCGAGGACGGCGCAGATCGCGAAACTCCGCTGGATATTGCACGGCAGGTCAAGGCATTAGGTGCAGACGTCGCAGGACAAACCGGACCTGTTGGCCTGTTCTTGGCCAAAAACCCGCAACATCGGGCCGCGACCAAACGGGTACAAGCGCTTGCGCTGCATCCATACGGCGAAATCCGCGACAACCTGATCGATAAATCCTGCCTGCCGATTGATATGCTGCGTTGCAAACTTTCGTTCTTTGGCGCGGCAAAGTTTGACCCCAAATCGGACCGATGGACGCGTATCACACTTGCGCAAGGCGCGCCGCTTTGGGACGAGCTTGACCAAGCCGATGACTGGTGGCTTCCGGCGACAGACCTTTGAAACGTTCGCTCAATGAAATCGGGGGCATGGTCCTTAAGGCGGCACGCGGCGCCGGCATTCCATTGGGGCACTGCGATGACATGGCCATCGCCGCAATCTATCTGGCCGCGACGGATCCAATCCGGCTGGATTGCGTGATTGATGCGTTGTCGGGTGAACATGCGCCTTGTTCGATCGTTGTCGATAATGACGAGGCCTGTATCCAAGGCGCGCGTGCTGCGATGGCTGGTCCGGCTGCGGTGGATGCGATCAATGCAGGACTGCGCACAGTGGTGTTCCGCGATCTTGATGCGCCGCGTATCGTGCTCGCGCTGATTGCAGCGCACCGTTTACGCGTGGATCACCGATTTGAAGGTGGCGATCTGATTGTCAACGCTTTGGCGGGCAACGCACCAATGCCACCCGGTCATGGCCATATCACGGTTTCGGCGGCTTTGTGGAACGGTTTGGGCGCGTTTGCCGCCAACACCTACGTCCCTGCCTCTGATGCATCGCGGCGTGCGGGCGCAGGCGCAAATTTGAATGATAACGATTAGGACGCGAACGGATCATCAGGGTAAGTAACCTTTGCAAGGTACAATCCTTGTGACGGGCTGACAGGGCCACATGCCTGACGGTCGCAGGCATCCAGCGCTGTTTTCACATCATCGGGTGACCATGCGCCTGCGCCGACGCGCTCTAGCGTACCAACAAAGCTGCGGACCTGATTGTGAAGGAACGACCGCGCGCGCACGTGGAACTGGTATTCCACCCCATTTGGTTGGGCGATCTGTGTGATCCTGAGCTCATCGAGCGTTTTCACAGGGCTTTGCGCCTGACACATCGTGGACCGGAATGTCGTGAAATCATGTAGGCCAAGCAGGTGATCGGCCCCTGCCTGCATTGCGGCCACATCCAGCGGGTAGTTCACACGCCAGTATTGTCCGCGATCAAATGTCAGCGGCGCACGGCGACCCATGATGCGAAACAGATAACGGCGTTCCAGCGCGCTAAACCGTGCATGCCAATCATCCGCCACCCGCGCGCAACCGACAATCGACACAGGGGCGGGCTTAAGATGAAAGTTTATCGCCTCTGATAGCCTAAAGGTGTCCCAATCCCGCGTCAGGTCACAATGTGCCACTTGGCCAGTTGCATGCACACCTGCATCCGTCCGGCCAGCGGCGGCAATGGTATGTGCACCCTTTTCCAACTTGGCAAGCGCGCCCTCGATGGCGCCCTGTACACTTGGACGGTCGGGCTGCCGTTGCCAACCGGCAAACGGGGATCCATCATATTCAACAAGAAGGGCATAACGTGGCATATCAAGGGGCTTAGGCGGGGAAAGTTTCAAAATCAATCCCTACACATGCGCCGCGCGTACCCTTATCTTAGGCAGAACCGAAAAAGCACAAAGGAACATGGTGTGGTCATTGCAGCCCTAGCCGATCAGATCACGCGAAGCGTTGATGCTGTGACCGACACGCTTACTGCGCCCTTTGTTGATCCTGTGATCCGCCTTGGCGTCACAGGGCTAAGCCGCGCTGGTAAAACCGTTTTTATCACATCTCTTGTGGCCAATCTGATGGACCGCGGGCGCATGCCACAATTGTCGGCTGCGCGAAACGGGGCCATTCAAACCGCGTTTTTGCAACCGCAACCCGATGACACGCTGCCCCGCTTTGACTATGAAAAATACATCGGCCAATTGACCGCACCGGATCCGACGTGGCCTGACGGCACACGCCAGATCAGCGAACTTCGCCTGTCGCTCAAGGTGCAACCATCAGGGTTGCTTGGTGGATTGTCCGGTCCGCGCACCGTCCATATTGATATTGTCGATTACCCCGGTGAATGGCTTTTGGATTTGGGGCTGTTGGATCAAACATATGCACAGTGGTCAAAGGCGGCATTGACCAAGGCCGAAAACAGACCCGAAGGCGCCGCGTTTCTGGCTGCATTGGGCAACGCCGATCCGGATGCAAAGCTGGACGAGGTTGTCGCCAAAGATCTTGCGCAATCGTTCACGGCACACCTGAATGCGGCGCGCGAGGCTGGGTTTTCCGATTGCACCCCCGGCAGGTTCTTGTTGCCTGGCGACCTTGCCGGATCGCCCGTACTCACGTTTGCACTGCTGCGTAATAGTGCGGGCAAGCGTGGCACCCTCGGGCGTGAATTCGAGCGCCGTTTCGAAAGCTACAAACGCAATGTCGTCAAGCCGTTCTTTCGCGATCATTTTTCCAAGATTGACCGCCAGATTGTGCTGGTTGATGTGCTGGGCGCGATTCACGCAGGGCCGCGCGCCGTCGAAGATTTACGCAGCGCGATGGCTGATATCCTCGGGGCGTTTCGCACAGGTCGCAACGCATTCCTGACCCGTATTTTTCAAGGGCGCAGGGTCGAGAAAATTCTGTTCGCGGCAACAAAGGCCGACCACCTGCACCACAGCCAGCACGGCGAATTGACCGCAATCACCCAAGCATTGCTGCGCGACGCCAAGGATCGGGCGGATTTTTCCGGTGCAACCACGCAGGCGATGTCGATTGCATCCTTGCGTACCACCGTCGAGGAAACCGTGGATCACCGTGACGGCCCGCTTAATGTTGTGCGTGGCCGCTTGCTTGATGGTGGCAAACAAGCGGCGTTTTATCCGGGCAAGTTACCCGGTGACCCTGCGCATTTGTTAGGGCCAGCACGGGCAGGGGCCGATGCGTGGCTTGAGGATGATTACGCCATCATGCGGTTTGCACCCGCGCCGCTGTCGCTGAAGCCCGGTGACGGGCCGCCGCATATCCGGCTCGATAAGGCTGCGCAATTTTTGATCGGGGACAAATTATGACCAACTCCAAGCGAGGACCCGTCCTTATTGATCTTGAGGATCACGCCATTGCGGAACCAGCCGCGGCGCCTGCGGTGCCCGATGACGCCACACAGCAATCAGCGATGCATCACGTGGCCAGTTTGGCTGCGCGCAAGCCATCGCGGCTTTTGCGGTGGTTCTGGTCGCTGCTGCTTGCTCTGACAGGTTTTGTCGTATCACTGGCCGCTTGGGATTATGTGAACGGGTTGCTGGCGCGGTCACCGATCCTTGGCATGATTGCTGTGGGGTTAATTGGTCTGTTCTGCATTGTTTTACTTGGGATTGCATTGCGCGAATTGGCGGCATTTGCGCGGCTGCGGCGATTGGACGGAGTTCATAAGGCGGCTGTTGATGCGCACACAAGCGGCGATCTTGTTCACGCCCGCGGCGTCGTGGGGCAGCTTGATAAGCTTTATAAACAGCGCGACGATACCCAATGGGGGCGAGAACGCTTTGCCGAACAACAAGGCGATATGCTGGATGCCGACGGGCTGCTTGGCCTAGCAGAGACCACGATCCTTGCCCCGTTGGACAAGGCCGCCGCCCGAGAGGTCGAGGC
>Ga0114952_1002257_pt1 | contig 15054 bp, 14 predicted proteins | sample SidtaG_2_FD_87303 | JGI IMG/M metagenome (GOLD analysis project Ga0114952, IMG submission 87303) | Marine algal microbial communities from Sidmouth, United Kingdom - Sidmouth_Asex2 metaG | ecosystem: Host-associated > Algae > Red algae > Unclassified | place: Sidmouth, United Kingdom | collected...
AGCACAATACCAAAAAAGTTGATTTATACTATGTAACTATTACAAATTATAGTGATGCTTTTAAAGGTATAAGGGTCATTTTCAATAAAGATAATATCACAGAAACTTTAGGTGAAGTTCTTTCTAAAGCGAATAAAAAGCAAATTAGAATTGCTGAAACCGAAAAATACCCTCATGTTACGTTCTTTTTTTCTGGCGGACAAGAAACACCATTTGAAGGTGAATCTCGTATTCTTAAAAACTCCCCAAAAGTTGCCACTTACGATTTAAAACCAGAAATGAGCGCCTACGAATTAAAAGATGCTCTTATTCCTGAACTTGAAAAAGGCGATGTTGATTTTGTATGTTTAAATTTTGCCAATGGCGATATGGTTGGACATACTGGAATCATGGATGCCGCAATAAAGGCGTGCGAAGCCGTTGATGCTTGTGTAAAAGATGTTATAACTACTGGTTTAAAAAATGGTTACACGACGCTTCTTATCGCAGATCATGGAAACTGTGAAACCATGATAAACCCGGATGGCTCTCCGAACACAGCGCATACAACCAACCCTGTTCCTATAATTTTAATCGATAATGAACTTAAAGAGATTAAAGATGGGGTTTTGGGTGATATGGCACCAACTATTTTAAAACTTATGAATGTTAACCAACCCGCTGCCATGACAAGACATGCGTTAGTTTAACAATAAAATAGAATTTATTAACTTTGCGGGATAATACTAACGCCCTTAATTAAATGAATTTTAACAATACACTTATTATTGCTGTTGATTTTGACGGTACTATTGTTGAAGATGCTTATCCTAAAATTGGGAAACCCAATCTTTTTGCTTTTGAAACTTTAAAAAAATTGCAAGAAGAAGGACACAGGCTTATTTTATGGACTTACAGATGTGGTGATAGACTTAATGAAGCTGTTGCTTTTTGTGAAGATAACGGCATTCGTTTTTATGCTGTAAATAAAAGTTTTGCGGAAGAAGAATACACCAATGACATCAGCAGAAAAATAAATGCCGATATATTTATTGATGACAGAAATGCTGGTGGCTTTATTGGCTGGGGAGAAGTTTATCAACTGCTTACAAATTCTGCACCGCCAATACCTGAAAAGAAAAAAGGCTTTTTCGGACTTTTTAAATAATATACTATATTCTTTATGATTATTGTTAAAACTAAAGAAGAGATTGAATTGATGCGAGAAAGTGCATTAATTGTATCTAAAACTTTAGGCGAATTAGCCAAAGCTATAAAACCTGGAGTGACTACACTTGAATTAGATAAGATTGCAGAAACCTGTGTTAGAGATCACGGTGCTATACCTGGTTTTTTAGGACTGTATAATTTCCCGAATACGCTGTGTATGAGTCCGAATTCGCAGGTTGTTCATGGTATTCCAAATGGAGATCCATTAGTTGAAGGCGATATAATATCTATAGATTGCGGGGCGCTTAAAAATGGTTTTTACGGCGATCATGCTTATACTTTTGCAGTGGGCGAAATTGATTCTGAAACAGAAAAATTACTTCAAATCACTAAAGAATCTTTGTACGTTGGTATTAGAGAATTCAAAGCTAATAATCGTGTTGGGGATGTTGGTTATGCGATCCAGAAATATTGCGAAGATCATGGTTATGGTGTTGTTAGAGAATTGGTTGGTCATGGTTTAGGAGCAAAAATGCATGAAGACCCAGAAATGCCAAATTATGGACGAAGAGGTCGTGGTAAAAAATTTGTTGAAGGGATGGTTGTAGCTATTGAACCTATGATAAATATGGGAACACACCGCATTAAACAACATAGAGATGGTTGGACAATTACAACCCAAGATAACAAACCTTCTGCACATTTTGAGCATGATGTTGCGCTGGTTGATGGTAAGCCTGAGTTACTTTCAACGTTTGGGTATGTTTATAAGGCTCTGGGGATTGCATCTGATGAGGAAGATGAGTTTCGTCGTGAAGCTTTGCTGCTTTAATTTTAGACACGGATTTCACAGATTTACACGGATTCTTTTCTAACTCTAAAATAATTTAAAAACTTATGAGTCAATTGCTTTATAATGAAGACACCTATAAAATCATAGGATTGTGTATGGATGTTCATCGTGAATTAGGCAAGGGATTTAGTGAAGTGGTTTATGGAGATGCTTTAGAGATTGAGTTTATTAATAATAACGTCTGTTATTCGAGAGAGATAAAATTTAATATTATATATAAAGGAAATTTACTTCCTCATAAATATAAAGCTGATTTTATAATTGAAAATAAAATAGTCTTAGAAATAAAAGCAATTAGTATACTAACAGATTCTCACGTTAAGCAAACACTTAATTATTTAGCAGTTTCTAAATTAAAATTAGGGTTACTTATCAACTTTGGAGAAGATAGCTTGAAATACAAAAGAATCATTCTTAAGTAATCCGTGAAAATCCGTGAAATCCGTGTCAAAAAAACTCTTCAAATTAATCCTAAACATAATACCAAGGCCTTTACTAATTAGGCTAAGCTATATTATTCGTCCAGTTTTAGCATTTTTTCTTAAAGGAGATAAATTCACAGATCCTATTGATGGCAAACGTTTTAAAACCTTTTTACCTTATGGTTATGAAACGCAACGGCATAATGTTTTATCACCTTCTACATTAAGCTTAGAACGTCATAGATTATTATGGTTGTATCTTAAAAATGAAACTAATTTTTTTTCAGATACATTAAAAGTTTTACATTTTGCACCAGAGCAATGTTTTTTAAAACTTTTTAAAAAATTAAATAATTTAGATTATACAACAACGGATTTATTTTCTCCAATTGCTGATGTGAAAGCTGATATTTGTAACCTTCCTTTTAAAAATAATAGCTATGATGTTATTTTATGCAATCATGTTTTAGAACATATACCTGATGACATGAAGGCTATGCAAGAATTATATCGTGTTTTAAAAGTTGGTGGTATGGGCATTTTTCAAATTCCGCAGGATTTAAATAGAGCTACTACATTTGAAGATGATAGTATAACGGATAAAAAAGAACGTGCTAAAATCTTTGGCCAATACGACCATGTGCGTGTCTATGGACGCGACTATTTTGACAAACTTCGTAATGTTGGTTTTAAGGTTGAAGAAGTTGATTATACAAATTCTCTTTCCGCGGAAGCGATAAAAAAATATTGTTTAGCAGAAGGAGAAATCATTCCTGTTGTAAACAAATAAACCTACTTAGATGCTTCGGTAATATATTGTTTTTTATTTAATAGTTTTTTTTTGCCCAATACTAAATAATCTTTTCCTTCTATATTTTGTAGTATTATATAATTACCATTTTCAGATTTTATAAAGCGAGAGTTCCCTTTATATAATCCGCTTTCATCTTTATTACTATCTTGTCTTACACCTTCATTATCCATCCATAAATGCTTATTGGTTTCATGCAACTCATAAGTACCATCATAAAAACCACCTAAATTCTTATAATAACTATTGTCTAGAACTTTTCCATTTGAAGCATTTAAAAATCCAGACAACTTGTTTTCGTTGTTTAAAGAATAGATGTTACTCCCTAAATGACCTCCTAGATAGAACCATTTTTTGTCTATTCTAAGCTGTTCTTCTTTGCTATATTTTTCTATAATATCATTTTTTTTCATAGTCTTCAGCAACTCTCTAACATCCGCTATGTTTTCAAAATTTTTAGTTTTTAAATTATAAATATATGTTTTATTAGAATGGTCTGGATATGTTACAACTAAACCATTTCCTCTTGGCAACATGACTTTTCCGTAATGCTTAGAAGTGCTATTAAAATTAGTCAAACCAGGTAATAAAAACCCTGATTTCTCCTCAATATTATAAGCAAATATTTTAGTTGGAGCATTCACATTATCCAATATGAGAATAATACCATAATAACCCAAAAAATCATTATAAACAGAAGGATCTTCTAGAATATTACCTAAATGATCCATTATACCTATAGCTTTGCCTTTTCTAAAAACAGCATTATTATTTTTATTTAAAGTATAAATACTATCTATATTTAATGCAAAATCTATGGATAACGTTCCCCAAGTTGTATTAAGAGAATCTAACCGTCTTTTTTCTCGTTTTTCTTTTGCTTCTCTTTCAGTTCTAATTTTAGGTTCTTTGTTGAACTGATCGATCCCCTCTTGAATACTAAATATCTAACATGTTTTGATACTCTTCAGTAGTTTTATCTGTTACAAAATCAAAATATTCTTTTGTGAATACTTTTGCTAAGTGATAATTACCTAAATTATAATGTAAGAGCATACCTAATTGACCTACTCGACTGTCGTTTAAAGTATCATTATGCTTTAACAATTTTCCAAATGAACTAAACGCTTCTTTAACCTCACCCTTTTCAAAACTATCTTCTGCCCGTTTTAGATATACATAAGCAATTTCTGTATTTGATTGCGAGTAATTAAAATTAAAACTTAAGACGAAGGCAAATAGCAATATTTTAATTTTCATGGGTTGGTATTGGTTTAGATATCACGAATATACTTATAGTAAAAACATAGCATTTTAAGTTAAAAAAAAACCAACACTAGGTGTTTTACTAAAACTAATTTTAAAAATCATTTAATACTAGCACATAAAACGAATAAATTCAATGATTTTCGCTAAAGCGAATAAATCTTTCTTTAAAATACTAAAAAAGAAAAAGCTTACAGGATTTTGTGGATTTTTAATAATAAAAAAATCAGATTATTAGTTAATATGAGTCTTTAAAATTTTTAAACCGTTTTATAATATAATTTCTATTATTCAGGAAAACCATTGAGTCCTAAAGTTTCCAACTCTTTATTTTCATTCTCGAAAATTAAAAAAACTTTAAGCTCTGGGTGCATTTTTAAAAACGCTTTAACCTTCTCAATACCCATAGCTTTAAAAGCCGTAGCATAACCATCTGCAGTTATACAATCTTCAGCAATTACAGATACACTTAAGAGATTTGTTTTGCTAGGATACCCTATTTCTGTATCAATTATATGGGCATAGCGATTACCATTTTCATCCACTTTAAATTTCCTATATGTGCCAGAAGTTGCCATGGCTTCATCTTGTAGCTCTATTGCCTTTAATATCTCTTGTTTTCCTTCAAAATTTGGCTCCTCTACACCTACTTTCCAAGGTGCTTGTTTGTCTGTGTTAACCCCTTTAACCCTTATTTCTCCTCCTATTTCAACTAAATAATTATTAATTTGCTTTGATTCTAAATAATTACCAATCACATCTACTGCATAGCCTTTTGCTATAGCATTAAATTCTAAATACACATTTGGGTTTGATTTTTTTATAACATTATCAAGCCTGTATGTTTTATCATACCCTAAGTATTGCATCAAACTATCAATTTTTAGACTATCAACAACATCAATAGTTTTTTCAGCGCCAAACTTCCATGCATTAACCAAGTTTCCAATTGTGGGATCAAATGCACCTTGGGTTTTTCCATAAATTTCTTTTGAAACATCATAAACTTTAATAAAATGTTCATCTATTTGAAACGATTCATTTCTATTTAATTTAGAAATATCTGAATTCGATTGGTAAGTTGACAGTGATTTATTTATGATAAAAAACAAACTATCAAATTCTGTTTTATAATTAGTATCGCCATCATAAATAACTGAATAACTCGTACCAAAAACAGTACCAGCAAGTTTTGTGTTTTTATGTTTCTTTTTACATGAAAATAAAAAAACGACAATTAAAACAACTAATGCATTTCTCATTAAAATAAAACGGTTTTTTTAATTTAAGTTGGTTTCTAAAACCTGAATACCATTATACTCTAGCAAATAATCTTCATTCAAATAAATAGGCTGATTATCTCCTGCTGGACTACCAATTCCAACACCTGCGTATAATACTTTTGCATCTTTTTCTCTGGCATGCTTTTTAAAAGACTCCATCCAAACAACATCATAATTATTTGGGTTTTCTGGCAATAAAACAGCACGAACAATCACAAAAAAGTATTGTTTGTTTTGGTCAATGCACACAAACTGAGGATGCTTTTTAAGCTTACTATTTACTGCAATAAACTCAAAACCACGTTGTTCTAAATCTTTACCAACATGATTCATGGCTAGGTTATGCAGTTCTTGCTCTGATAATGGTTTACTCATGCTGTAAAAATAATATAAAAGTTAATTAGATGATGACATTTTCAAACTATTTAGATGTATAAGAAATAACCAAAAACTAAACCGTATGTAAATTCAAGCAATATAATTCAGAAACACAAGTATTTATTTCAACTAAAAGTAAAACTACTAATTTAAAAATCAAAAGAAAATGAAAAAACTTTATGTAACAGTAATCGTAATACTAAGTATTGTATTTACAGCAGAAGCTCAAGACATAAAATTTGGCGCAAAAGAAGGTATTAATATTGCTTCTGTAACTGCAGACATTGATTCGGCGAAAAGCAAAGTCGCATTCCACATTGGAGGTATAGCAGAAATACCTATATCTGCTGATTTTTTTTTACAACCAGAACTTCTATTTTCTTCGCAAGGATACAAAGTAGATAATGGCACTGGGACTTTAAACTATATTAACCTTCCTGTAATTGGCAAATATTATGTAAATGATGAATTTAGTATAGAGGCTGGTCCGCAAATAGGTTATTTATTATCTGCAAAAATCAAAGTAGATGATATTGATTTAGGTGGAGGTAACACTGAAACTCCTACTACAGGAACTTTGGGAAAATCAAGTAATAGCAAAGCATCATCTTCAAGTGTTGCAAGTAGTGCTGCGGAATCAGACATAAAAGATTTTTTTAACAGCACAGATATTTCATTTGCAATTGGTGCAGGCTATAAATTAGAAAATGGTATTAATCTTTCTGCTCGCTATAATATTGGTTTATCAAATATTTCTAAAGATAAAAGCGACAGCATCAAGAATAGTGTTTTCATGGTATCTGTTGGCTATTTTTTCTTTTAAATAGAGAATTATGGATAGGATTTATTTTCGATAGAATCGTCAAAAAACATTAATAAAAACCGTATAAGAAGATGATAACCGAATTTTTAACCATTTGATACCGTAGTATTTGTAAAAAAATGAAATAATTGTATATTTCCTCTAGCTATTAATTCATGGGGAAACTATTACACTTATTAAATCAATCGGAACTTGTTTCTGCAATAAAATCAAACGAGTCGGATGTTTTAAAACATTTTTATACAACGAATTATAAAAAAGTAGAATTTTTAATTCTGAAAAATAGTGGCTCTATTGATCATGCAAAAGATATTTACCAAGAGGCTTTCATTACCGTTTGGACACATGTGAAAAATGACAAGTTTATACCAAGTAATGATACCGCTTTGCAAGGTTATTTATACCAAATTGCAAAAAACAAGTGGATGGATGTTTTAAGATCTAAGTCTTTTAAAAGCACAAAATCATTAAATAATAACATATTAAGTTTTATTAAAGATGAAGACAATAGTGAAGATTTAGATTTAGTGAATGATAAATTAAAAATTGCAATGCTTGCTTTTAAAAACCTCGGTCAGCCTTGTAAACAACTGTTAACTACATTTTATTTTGATAAAAAATCATTAAAAGAAATTGCATCAGAATTAAATATAGAAGAAACCACGGCCCGCAATAAGAAATACCGATGTATGAAAAAATTGCGCGACATGGCTTTAGCCCCAAATAATTAAAGATTGAAAGAGAATAACGACATATCACAAGAATTATTAGAAATTATAGAACGCTATATAAACGGCTCTATGACCTCTCAAGAATTGAAAGACTTTAACCAACTTCTTGAGCTTGATAAAGACTTTAAAATTAAAGTTGAAGATATTAAAACCATGCTTTATGGTATTGAAACACAAGCTTTAAAAGAACAACTTGATACCTTTCATAAAGACATACCTAAAACGGAAGTTAAGAAATCAAAGTATAAAAAAGTTAGATATTTAAATTTAAGTAAAATTGCCGCAGCGGCAGCAATCATTATTGCCGTTGGAAGTATTTGGTTTTTTAGCACTCCCAAAAACGATAAGCTTTATACTAATTATTTTAAACCTGACCCAGGCTTACCTACGACCATGAGTAGTACTGATAATTTTGATTTTTATGACGCTATGGTAAACTACAAACATGGCGATTACCAAATAGCTATTGATAAATGGAAGGTACTTCAAGAAAGAAAACCTGAGAATGATACCCTAAATTATTTTTTAGGTGTGGCGCATTTAGCTAATAAAAGTGTAAGTGATGCCATTCCGTTTTTAGAACGTTCAATCGAAGCAGAAGATAGTTTTGTGTTTTTAGATGATGCTTACTATTATTTAGGTTTGGCTTATTTAAAAGAAGGGAATACAGAACTTGCTAAAAAAAACTTAAGTATTAGTAATACTAAAACTAGCAAAGAAATTATTTCTAAACTAAAAAAATAAATTTTTAATCGCATGATTAAGACTTTAACTTTTTTTAAAAATACATTTTTAGTATTTATACTGTTTTTTGCAATTGAATTTCAAGCACAGAATGATTCTATTTCTAGTATATCATATATTCAAAAATTAGTAAAAAGTGACTCTTTAGAAAAAGCTAAAAAAGAGCTAGACAAAAAAATAGAAGCCTATAAATCGCAAAAAAACTACGATACCCTTACGCAATGCATCAAATTAATAGGTAGCATTAAATTAGAAAAAGACAATTTAAAAAAAGCCATTCATAAAGCTGAAAGGTTGGCAGAATTTATAAAAAATTCTAATAATTCAACTTTGATAAAGGATGCTTTATTAGGAGTATCTAATCTATATGTAAATGCAAGAGATTTTAATAAAAACTATGAAATAAATCTAGAAGCCTTAAAATATGCCAATAAAATTAAACCTATAAAAATTCCAGTACTATCTCAAATTGAATATAATTTGGGAACTAGTGCCATAAACTTAAATAATCTTGAACTTGCTAAAAAACACCTTTATACATCAAAAAAAATACTTGAAGCTAACCTAGACATAGAAAAAGAACAATTTTATCTTACTTATAATTCCATTGGTAGAATTAAAGCTCGCCTTTTAGAATTAGACAGTTCTTCTTATTATTATAATAAATCTTTGAAAACTTTATATTCTATGGAAGGAGATACTCCAATAAATAGATATTACAGACCCGCAATAGTAAAACAAAATATTGCACTTAATTTATTTAATTCAGGTAAAACCGAAGCATCGATAAAAGAAGCAAAAGATGCTATTCTTGACTATCAAAATTTCATCAATATTTCTGATAATGAAGCAAAAAAAATACGTGCAATAAAATTTCGTCTTTCAGCAATTGATAATTTAGGTGGATTCTATTCAGGTATTGGAGATAATAAAAGCGCCATAAGTATTCTAAATTATTCTTATAAAGAAAAACTTAAAACCTTAAATGAAGATGATCCTAACGTAATTATTTCTGTATTAATTTTGGGACACGTACATCTTACAGCTAAGAATTTTAAAAAAGCTGGAGAATATATTGACAAAGCCTTGGAAAAAATGCATAATACGCCTTATTACGAAGATTATGCACTTACTTTAAGAGCTTCAATTTATGAAAATGACAATGATATTGTAAATGCCAAAAAATTCTATGAAAAGAGCGAAGCTTTGTATAGAAAACAATATAAGGGAAGCTATCCTTTTAATTTTTTAGAGGCCATTGTAGAAATGTCTAATTTTTATGCACAAAATGGGTTTCATGACAAAGCTATTCAACTTGCAACAGAAAGTTATAACCATACTAAAAAGAGTGATTTTAAAAATCTAATAAGCAAATTTAAGCATACCGAAAATTTGGCTTCAGTGCAATATTATGCTGGTAATTATAACGAAGCAATAAAATATAGTCAAGAAGCACTATCCTTTAATCTAGAAATGAAAAACACTTTAGATTCTATAAGGAGTGCCATGAAAAAACCCAGAGCACTATATATAAATGCTAAGTCTAGGTATAAATTAGACACAATAAAAAGCACCGATTCCATCAAATCCCTACTGACTCAAATGGAAAACGGTATAAGGATATTAGAACAAAGAAAAACTATAGTAAATTCAACCGAAGATATCTCTTTCCTGATTTCTGAAAACAATGATTTATTCGATTTTGCAAAACAATTACAATTAGATTTATATAACCAAACAAATCAAAAATCTTATTTGAACGATTTAATTACCATTCACGAATCTAGTATTTACAATAGAATACGCTCTCATTTAAATATCAGGAACACCATTACTTTCGCAAATGTTCCTTTAGAAATTACGCAACGCGAAACCAAACTAAAAGCTAATTTAGGAACTGCCTTAAACGTATCAAATAACAATTTTGAATCTTTTTTTAAAGCGAGGACTGAATGGAATACTTTTTTAGATTCTATAAAACAAACGTATCCAAAATATTACAAAATGCGTTATGCTACTATTGAAGTCCCTTTAGATAGTATTAATAAAAAAATAACAGAGAACACAACATTAATTCGTTATCTTTTTATTGATGATAAACTATATGCATCTGTTATAAATCAAAATAAAAAACAACTTTTTAATCTGAATACTCAAAATATAAAAGACTTTATTTTAGAATTATCAGAAGATCAATCTGATGTAAAATCAACTAGTGAAAAACTTAATAAATTATACCAACAACTATGGCAGCCTTTTGAAAAAGAAATCACTACAGATCATGTCATTATTATACCTGATGGTGTATTATTTAATTTAAGCTTTGAGAGTTTAACACCTTCAAAAATAAATTCATTTAAAGAGTTAGCAACAAATAGTTTACTCTCAAAATATATTATTTCATATAATTACAGTTTACTATTATTGGATGAAGACAAGAAGACTATTAATTATCAAAATGACTTTATAGCTTTTGCGCCAGAGTTTAACGATAAAATGAAACAAGATTATAGTGTTGCAATAAAAGATTCTATTTCTATTGATGAAACTTATCTAAGTCTACTACCACAACCATTTAGTGTAGATTTAGTCAAAGAATACGCTAGACTTTTCAATGGCCATTATTTTATAAATGAAAATGCTTCAAAACAGATTTTTAAAAACGAAGCCAATGAACATAAAATAATACACATTGGCACACATGCTGAATCTAATAATGTAACTCCAGAATTATCTCGATTAATTTTCGCTAAGAATAGTGAAGATGAAGACAACTCATTATATACTTATGAAATATACAATGAGAATCTAAACTCTAACTTAGCTATATTAACAGCTTGTGAAACTGGGAAGCCAACCTATCAAGCAGGAGAGGGCATGATATCTTTAGCCCACGCTTTTAACTATGCTGGTAGTGAAAGTATATTAACCAGCCTTTGGAAAATTGACGAACAATCTAGTGCTAAAATCATTGAGTTGTTTTATAACTATATAAAGGAAGGATTCCATAAAGACAAAGCATTACAGCAAGCAAAACTAAACTACATTGCCAATGCCGAAGGAAGAATAATAGCACCACAGTATTGGGCTGGTTTAGTTTTAATAGGAGATACTAGCCCTATTGATTTACAAACACCATCGCTTTTTTTATGGTATTTACTAAGTGCCATATTAATTATCCTTGCAACAATCTTCATTATTAAAACTCGTAAAAATTAAAAAGAGCCACTAGATATAGCAACTCTTTTTTATTAATAATAAATGTATTGGTTAATTAGAAATAACAATACGTTTAGTTACTGTAGCGTTTAAATTATCATCTTCAATCTTAAAGAGGTAAAGACCAGTAGGAATTTTATTAACATTAATCTTAATTTCGTTAGATTCGAAAGTAGAAGCTTTTACAACTTGCCCTAATTGATTTATTAGCTCCCAATTTCCTTTCGTAATTAAATTAGACTTAACATTTAAAACACTGCTTACTGGATTTGGATATAGTGTTAATTCTTCTAAAATATTTTCAGTTGTGGAAAGTACAGGCCCAGGTCCATTTAAATACAACGAGTTATTAAAACACACCACATTAAACGTATAAGGTGTTCCATTATAACTTGTAATAATTTGAGCAGGAAAATTGCAACTTGATAAATCTACAGCAGTAACAATTTCAAAACTCGCATCATTGGCTGGTAAATAACCTAAAGTAACATTAATTTCGCCCTCAAGATCTGCAGTTTCTGTAACCGAAACTTGGTCGTATTGCGTACCCGCATTAGGACCATCAATTTCTATCTCAAATGTTGCAGAAGTTGATGTTGTAAAATCTCCAACTACAGTTAAAATACCAGGAGAACTTCCTGGAGCAATCTCGCCATCCAGAACAAAATCCCCAGGGAATTTAATATTTCCACTTCCTCCATAACTTCCTACATATTCTACAAGATCCCCATCTATAAATTCTTCAAATTCTCCAGTTTGTAAATCGCCATTAATTGCTAAGGTTCCAGATTCACTTATAACATCTCCGTAATTTACAAATGTTGTTAAGTCAATTGAAGACGTTCCGGCTCCTGATGTTTTTTTAAGCTCGCTAACTACAGCAATCGTTAACTCATGTCTATCACCACTTGTATAGCCAATATTTATATCGTCTCCATTAATATTATAGCTATTAAAGTTAAATACTCTTACATAGCCATCATTAATGTTTAAATCACCTTGATTATGATCAATATCTCCAAAATAAGTTATCATTCGGCAATTAGTATCTAATGTTTTAGTTCCTGGTCCATCAAGAATTATATGACCATAGCTAGATATTCCTCCATTAAAATTAATATCATCGTTATAAATCTTACCGCCTTGCCATAAAAAAGTGGCTCCTTTACTAATTTGTACGTATTTACCAATAAGTAAATCACCATTTACTTCTAATGTATTATTATTTCCTAAAATAATGTTTTCTACTTGAGTTACGCCAGCAGCACTTGTTCTCACATAACCACCTGCACCTGGTTTATTAATTATAACTCTTGAGTTGGCATTTGGAATACCATTAGGATCCCAGTTTGCTGGATTACTCCAATTGCCATCATTACCCTCGCCATCCCATGAAATTGACGTTGTGTAATTGATATCTAGAACGTTAATGCTCAGACCGTAACCGTCTGCGCCACATTCTGCAGTTAATAATGTGTCAAAATCAAAATTAAAATTATCATAAGGTTGTACAGCAGGACAAGCTTGATGATTACCTTCAATGATTTGAAAACTATCACCAATTTGAGGGGCATATCTTTGAAAATTGATGTCTAGTTTTCCAACAAAAGAAAAGAAGGAGCAGTTTACTTTAAAAAAAACATCTATATCTTGAACAATCACTTCAAAAACACTTGAAACGTCCACAATAAAATTATCTGAAAGGTTAAAGTTGCCTTGAGTAAATAGATGGGCACCATTACGTAACTCTAAAGAACCATATTCTTGGTTTAATGGTACAGATCCAAGACCATTAAAATACACGTAAAAACCATCAATTAAAATATCATCTCCTGGTTGGGGTATATCTGGAAATGACGGATCTCCACCTCTACGCCAATTTTCAGGGTCTTCCCAAGCATCACTACCGCCTTCTCCTGTGAAAATAACTTGATTATAATCTTGAGCATTTAGTGTTGTAAATGTGAATACTAAACACATTGTAAAAAATAAAATTCGTTTCATAATTAATAGCTTTTATTGTTATATATATTATAACATCTAAAAACTTTAAAAATGTGAGCATCTTTTTTTTAAAAATTATTTAAACCTGACAAATTTTGAATTCGAAAACGTGTAGTTTGAAACTGGAATTACAGCATCCTGTTTTAAATTGTACCAAGGCGAAATTTCAGAATCCTCTAAGTTCTTAACCAAATGCACACTTTGAGCAGGCGTATTACCTTGAAATAATAAATACAACTTTTCCCCTTTGTTATTAATAACTTCATCACAAATCATAACAATATGCCCAGGAGAACCACCTTTTATCAACATATCTCCAATCATTAAATCTTTAGCAGAATTAATTTTTGGTAACTCGTTGTATAATGATAGGGTTCCAGAATACATATAGATTAAATTCAAATACTTATAAAAATTTTCTTTGGAATGATTTACTAATGCCGTTTTATGAAACGATACTTTATTACCATTTATTTTTGGACGAAAGTCTATAGCATATTGTTTCCAAGAACAATATTGACCACTAGTGAAGTTAAAACCTATTTCTACTTTTCTATTGTTATCCCAAAGGTATTCGCTGCGGATTCTAATGAGCGCGTCGGCACATTGCTGTAATCCGTTTTTGGGTACTGGAATATCTAAAATTCCTATGTGCCCATCTTGCCAAAAATATTCGGTATTGTCATAATTTATAATTTTAGTTCCGAAAGGTTTTAGTTTATAATTCCGGAGATATTCTTGAAAACTTCCTTTTCTATATGCAACATGTTTGTAACCCTTAGGAATATTTACTCTAGATTTTATAGTAAGGCTATCTTTATTAATTATAGTTGTCTTTTCAATAGCCGCAGCAAAAGTTTTTATTGTTTTTTTAACGGGTCTAAACTGCATAAACACAGCCATAAATAAAACCAAAACAATAGCAACTCTTAGAATGTTTTTCATATTCAAATAACGTTATTAAAGTTTTACTTCGTATTTACTTAATAAAACTTTAAGAGTAATTTCACAGTTGGAAAACAATAATTTACTAACTTTAGGTAAACCTTCATATTATGATAACAACTCCTCGATTAGAATCTGCTTTAAGAAAACTTTATACAGCGTTTCATAATAATACATTAATTCCAGAATGCTGCATACAATGCGCCGTTGGAAATATTTTAGATAATACAGATAGTTGGAAAAATTTATCAGATTCACATGGTACTTTGGAATTAAACTATGTTGGGAAAGTGCATCAATCTTTAGGACGAAAATTTAATGGCTATTCCCCTTTGGAATTATTAAGAATCGAAAATATTTTCCTGAAAAACTGTGGTTATAAATTACCCCTTCTCTACAAAAAAGAAAAACCACAAAATCCAACTA
>Ga0114952_1002259_pt1 | contig 15038 bp, 13 predicted proteins | sample SidtaG_2_FD_87303 | JGI IMG/M metagenome (GOLD analysis project Ga0114952, IMG submission 87303) | Marine algal microbial communities from Sidmouth, United Kingdom - Sidmouth_Asex2 metaG | ecosystem: Host-associated > Algae > Red algae > Unclassified | place: Sidmouth, United Kingdom | collected...
CTTTTGGCCGTATTGGGTATTACTTCGATCATCGTTCCTATTCCCGTTATGGATAATCGATTGCTCGAAAATGATATCTTTTGGATGTTGGGCATCTCGTTCTTGATACTTCCTTTGGTATTCTTTCCTAAGAACTTACGTTTGGGTCGGTTCAAAGGCATAATTCTTCTTGCGGCATATTTATTATTTGTATATTTTACCTTGTAATGATACCCCGTGACAACTAGTGAAGACCCGCTTTGCAATTCTTCCGATTTTCTTATTGTTCGCCACATTTTTGTTCAGTCAACAAGAGTTTATAAGTGGCCGTCTTATCGATGCTAAAACCAAGGAGCCGGTCGTATTCGCTACGATCAGGTCTAAGGCCAAGGCCCTTGGTGTAATTTCCAATATGGATGGAGGTTTCAAAATTCCATTAGAATTAAAGTCTTATGGCGATACATTAGAAATTTCTTCTATGGGCTATATGACCAAAAGTGTTTTGTTCTCGTCCCTAAATTTGAATCGACTCAATCTAGTTACTATTGAACCTGCCATAGAAAATCTAGAAGAGGTGGTCGTAAGGGGTAAGCAAAGAATCGGAGAACTATCCGCTGAAGAAATCGTGCGCATGGCGATTTCGAGAATTCCAGAAAACCATCCACTGGAACCATATTCATATGTTGGCTATTATCGTGACTATCAACTGAACCAAAATCAATACTCAAATCTGAACGAGGCAATTATTGAAGTATTCGATCAAGGTTTTGATGCAACGGATTATAAGACATCTAAAGCAAGAATATATGACTACAAACGAAACTTCGAATTTCCTAGGGATACCATTGCCGAAAAGCCCTACGATTATAGAAATAAAACCAAGATTATAGAGGTTGCCGTTCTTAGGCACCACGGAGGTAATGAGTTCACTATTTTAAGAGTACATGATGCAATCCGAAACCATAAAGTCAATTCATACGATTTCGTCAATCGGTTGAATATCGATTTTGAAAAAACCCACACATTCAAATTAGGCCCAACCACTTTTTTAGGGGATTCAAAAATGTACACAATCGATTTTTTCAGAGATGAAGAAGGAGGAATTAATGCAGAGGGCAGGTTGTTCATATCTAAAGAAAATTTTGCCATTCATAAATTTAAATATTCGATTTCTCATATCAAGGGAAGTAATCGGGGTCTTTCGAAAACCCTAAAACGGAAGAAGTTTTTTGAGATAAATACTGCCTACGCCCCGCTCAAAGATAAAATGTACTTAAACTATAACTCGGTAAACAATGTTTTTCAGGTAAGGAGGCCTCCAATATTTACCTTAAAGTCGTTTCGAGTAAACCTAAAAAACAAATATTACGAACTTGACTTTTCAAGGCTCCCAAGGGGTCTAAAAGCGCAAAAGTCTGGTACTTATAAAATACGATATAAAGGAAAAAGGTTAAAGTTCGAAAAACTTACCGTTGATGGAACTAGGGTGTTGATGTACCCTGAAATGAAGTTAGGCAGCATAAATATTGAAGTATTTTTTTCAGATAAAAATGATATCGACCCAGAAAATTTTGATATTCGGATTAAGCGACTAGTAGATGAAGAGGGCAATGTTTTCAACGAATCTGAAATATCGGAGGTCAATCAATACCGTGAGTTCTTTGTACAGCAGGTCAAACCGAGTATGAGAGCACCCAAAGACACTCTTTTCATGAATAAAAAGCTCCCCATATTCATCGATCAACCCATAGTGGCACCAGATAATTTTTCCGATTATTGGATGAACACCCCGTTGAAAAGTTCAGAATAATAAAACCGCCTTTAACGATGTGTTAAAGACGGTCTACATTATTCAACAATTAATTTCTGTAAGCTAAACTTTCGCAGATTTTACGGTCTTAATAATTCTTCCTGCAATTTTGTATGGGTCACCGTTAGAAGCAGGTCTTCTGTCTTCCAACCAACCTTTCCAACCTTTTTCAACGGCAATGATCGGAATACGAATAGATGCGCCTCTATCTGAAACTCCCCAAGAGAAATCTGTAATAGCGGCTGTTTCATGTAAACCGGTCAAACGTTGGTCGTTGAACTCCCCATAAACGGCAATATGTTCTTTTACAACAGGCCGGAACGCTTCACAAATTTTTGCATAAACATCTTTATCCCCACATGTTCTCAAAATCTCGTTAGAGAAGTTCGCATGCATACCAGAACCGTTCCAATCCATATCCTTACCTAATGGTTTTGGGTGGTAATCGATATAGTAACCATACTTTTCTGTTAATCTGTCCAGAAGATACCTAGCGATCCAAATTTCGTCTCCCGCTTTTTTCGCACCTTTCGCAAACAATTGAAATTCCCATTGTCCCGAGGCAACTTCTTGGTTGATCCCTTCAAAGTTTAAACCGGCATCGATACATAGATCTGCATGCTCTTCGACTAAATCTCTACCATGCGTGTTTTTTCCGCCAACTGAGCAGTAGTACATGCCTTGTGGAGCTGGGTAACCACCAATAGGGAAACCTAATGGTAATTGTGTTTTGGTATCCATAATAAAATACTCTTGCTCAAAACCGAACCAGAAATCATTGTCATCATCATCAATGGTAGCTCTGCCGTTAGAAACGTGGGCCGTACCATCTGCATTCATAACCTCGGTCATAACTAAATAACCGTTGATTCTAGCCGGATCAGGGTAAATGGCCACGGGCACTAATAGACAATCGGAAGATCCACCTTCGGCTTGTCTAGTTGAAGAACCATCAAAAGACCAGTTTCCTAATTCTTCTAGAGTTCCTTTAAAGTTTTCATGCTCTTCTACTTTGGTTTTACTCCTCAAATTTTGAGTCGGGTGGTAACCATCTAACCATAAATATTCTAATTTAATCTTTGCCATAATTTCAGGTAATTAATTTTTAATTTTTAAGACGTACAAAAATATGTTTTTTGTTGAATTTACCTAATTTTCAGGGGGGTAAATGTCGAAAAATTGAATAGAATTTAGAAACCCCCTATTTAAATAGGGGTATTTTACGGGAATTTAATTTTATGTCCATATTATTATTATATCCTTAATTATTACTTTAGTCCCAAAATAAGAAAGACCAAATGTCGAGACAACGATTTGATGCACTTTTCGAAAGCCAAAAGCGCGTACCTATTACCGTGGAAGAACAGGGGAGACGTTCCGAACTTTTTGCGACCAACGTTTTTAACGAAGAGCGTATGTTGCAATACTTGACGAAAGATGCCCTAGAAAGTGTTCAGGATGCCATTTTTTCGGGTTCAAAAATTAATCGTAAAATTGCTGATCAGGTGGCAGAGGCGATGAAGGGCTGGGCCATATCAATGGGTGCTACGCATTATACACATTGGTTTCAACCATTGACCGGTGCTACAGCTGAGAAGCACGATGCCTTTTTTGACCTATTGCCAGACGGCAGGGCCCTTGAAAAATTTGGTGGCGGACAATTGGTACAGCAAGAACCCGATGCATCAAGCTTTCCGAGCGGTGGTATTCGCAATACTTTCGAAGCACGTGGTTATACCGCATGGGATCCTACCAGTCCGGCCTTCGTGTATGATACGACACTCTGTATTCCTACTATTTTCGTGTCGTATACGGGTGAGGCTTTGGATAATAAGGCCCCGCTGTTAAGGGCACTTCATGCTATTGACGAAGCGGCGACGGCGGTCGCCAAATATTTTGATAAGAACGTGGCAAAAGTGAACGCCACTTTAGGGTGGGAACAAGAATACTTTTTAATAGATAGGGCACTTGCGAATTCACGTACCGATATTAGCATGACCGGTCGCACCTTGGTCGGTAATTCGGCCGCTAAAGGGCAGCAATTAGATGATCATTATTTTGGGGTGATTCCGTTAAGGGCGATAGCTTTTATGAAGGATTTGGAGAAGGAGTGCACCCGCTTGGGCATTCCTGTAAAAACGCGACACAATGAGGTGGCACCCAACCAATTTGAATTGGCCCCAGTTTTTGAGGAAGCCAATTTAGCCGTAGATCATAATTTACTGCTAATGGATGTTATGGATAAAATCGCGGTCAGACATAATTTTAAGGTGCTTTTCCACGAAAAACCGTTTGCTGGTATTAATGGTTCCGGCAAGCACAATAATTGGTCATTGACTACCGATACTGGAGTGAACTTGCTCAGTCCGGGTTCCACGCCCATGAAGAACCTACAATTTTTGACCTTTTTTATCAATACTATTAAAGCCGTTGATACCTATGAAGAACTTTTGCGCTCTTCTATCGCCTCGGCCAGTAATGACCATCGATTGGGTGCTAATGAAGCACCGCCAGCTATATTTTCCATCTTTATAGGAAAACAACTCAGTAATGTTCTCGATGAATTGGAAGGCGTTTCAAAAGGAAAACTTTCCCCCGAGGAAAAAACGGAGTTGAAATTGAACGTGGTAGGTAAGATTCCTGAGATTTTGTTGGACAATACCGATCGTAACCGTACCTCGCCCTTTGCTTTTACAGGAAATAAATTCGAAATGCGCGGGGTAGGGGCGAAGACCAATTGTGCCAAACCAATGACCATATTAAATACCATCGTGGCCAAGCAATTACGTAACTTTAAAAAAGAAGTCGACATCCTTATAAATAAAAAGAGCCTTAAAAAAGACGAGGCCGTATTCAATATATTGCGAGAATATATAAAGACTTCTAAAAGAATACGTTTTGATGGCGATGGCTACAGCGATGCCTGGGAAAAAGAAGCCCAAAGAAGAAAGTTGAGCAACAATAAGACTACGCCCCAAGCATTGCGAGTACTGACATCAAAAGAAAGTATTGCCCTATTTGAGACCATGGGTGTATTGAGCGAAACCGAAATAAGGGCGCGACAAGAAGTGGAACTGGAAGCCTACATTCTACACGTTCAAATCGAAGGCAGGGTTTTGAACGAACTGGTGTACGGCCACATCATTCCTTCAGCAGTTGAATATCAAAGTATGCTGATTAAAAATGTGCTAGGCTTAAAAGAGATTTATGGTGCCGCGCATAAAGGGCTTTCAGATGGTACATCGGGCATTATCGAAGAGATCGGGGAACATATCATCGAACTGAAGAAAAAGGCCGATGCTATGACCGATACCCGCGCAAGAGCCAACAAACTCAGTGATACCCACAAAAAAGCTTTTGCGTATTGTGACAACGTAAAGCCATACTTTGAAGATATACGCACGCATTGCGATAAATTAGAAAAGCTGATCGATGATCGTCTTTGGCCCTTGACGAAGTATCGTGAACTTTTGTTCGTAAGATAGAGATTTTAAACCCTACGAATTGTTTGGTCCATACTTTGACAAAATTTTAAATCGAGATTTTAAATTGTTGTGGGAGAACCTCAAAACGTGGTTTCAGGTCGAAACTATTGCAAAATTTGCCTTCTTATTGTAAGGCTTTAGCGTTAATCGTGTACTAATGGAAAAGATATCTAACAAACCCTAAAATTCCAGTAGCATGAAAAAATTACTTTTACTTCCCGTTTTTTTGTTTTCAATCACCCTTTTTTCACAGGGCGCATGGACCAAGGCAAAAAATGAGGCCTACCTTCAATTATCCTATTACAATATAGCGGGCTATACTAATATTTTTGGATCTCCCGATTATAGAACCGACCGTGAAATAACTGATAATACTATACAATTGTTTGGTGAGTATGGGCTTTCCGAGAAGACCACGCTGGTCATGGGCCTTCCTATAAAAGTTATAAAGGCTGGAGACCGAGTCGAATCCTTTGGGGAACAAATTACTTCGGAAGGCTCGGAATCCGCTTTAGGTAATTTGACCGTTGGGATAAAACATAAATTATATGATAAAAAGTGGATAATTTCGGGTCAATTCAATGTAGAGGCGAGTACGGGTAAATATTTTCCGGAATCTGGTTTGCGAACCGGATACGATACGTGGACCTTGGCACCAAAAATAAATATTGGAAGAGGCTTTGGCCGTTTTTTTGTGCAAGGTACTACGGGAGTCGACATACGTTTTAACGATTACAGTTCAAATTTCAAATTTGGCGCAGAATTCGGTGCCAAACCTCTCAAACCGCTTTGGTTGATAGCTTTTCTCGATGTGTCTACTTCTTTTGAAAATGGCGATGTTGTACTTCCGGCAGGCAATCTAGCAACGGGTCTGTATGTGAACGATCAAGAATATGTAGCCTATGGTTTAAAGGCCATAGCAGAGATTACCGAGAAATTTGGGGTACTTGTGAATTATACCACGGCAATTTCAGGAAACAACGTTCCTAAAAGAGCGGTTTTTGGTGGTGGCCTTTATCATAAATTCTAAACTCCGCTACACTTTAACTTTGACAAAGTTTTGCGGTATTTCTAAAATATATTGTCGATAGCCAATTCTGTAAGTATGTACATTTAATCGTTTGTCCAACTTTGTCAAAGTTTAAGCAAGTCCGATTACTTTCTCAAAGTTATTATCCTATTTTTGCCACAAATCGACAAAAAATGAGTTCGTCCGCCAGCGAAAGATATAGTCAAAGAGGGGTTTCCGCCTCGAAGGAAGATGTACACAATGCCATCAAGAACATTGACAAAGGGTTGTTTCCGAAGGCATTTTGCAAAATAGTTCCCGATTATTTGACAAATGACGAAGACCATTGTTTGGTCATGCATGCCGATGGTGCCGGTACAAAGTCTTCATTGGCCTATATGTATTGGAAAGAGACCGGAGACCTTTCGGTTTGGAAGGGCATCGCCCAAGACGCCCTTATTATGAATATCGATGATCTGATATGTGTTGGGGCCACTACCGATATTATGCTATCATCGACTATCGGGCGAAATAAGAATTTGATTCCTGCCGAAGTTGTTTCCGCAATTATAAATGGTACTGAAGAACTTATATCCGATATGGCCAAACATGGTATAACCATTCATTCTACGGGAGGAGAAACTGCTGATGTTGGGGATCTTGTACGCACGATTATTGTTGATTCTACCGTTACCGCACGTTTGAAAAGATCGGAAGTCATTGACAACGCCAATATTTCTGACGGTGATGTAATAGTTGGTCTAGCGTCCTTTGGACAGGCGACTTACGAAAAGGAATACAACGGCGGAATGGGCAGTAACGGACTGACCTCCGCTCGGCACGATGTTTTTTCGAAATATCTAGCTGAAAAGTATCCCGAAAGTTACGATGCGGCCGTGCCGAACGAGTTGGTATATTCGGGAAAATCAAAATTGACGGATCCCGTTGAAAATACGCCTTTTAATGCAGGTAAATTGGTGCTTTCCCCTACGCGAACTTATGCGCCTATCGTAAAAAAAATTCTTCAAAAATATGCTGCAAAAGACATTCATGGTATGGTTCATTGTAGTGGCGGGGCACAGACAAAGATTCTTCATTTTATCGATGACCTACATGTGGTAAAGGATAATCTATTTCCTATTCCTCCTTTATTTAATCTAATTCAAGAGCAATCGGGTACCGATTGGAGAGAGATGTACCAAGTTTTCAATTGTGGTCACCGCCTAGAAATTTATGCAAAACCAACAATGGCTGAAGACCTAATTCGTATTTCAGAAAGCTTCGGGGTCAAGGCCAAAATTGTAGGAAGGGTCGAAAAAAGTGATAAAAAGAGACTGACCATAAAAAGCGAGTTCGGTACCTTTATCTACTAAGAGACAGTTTTGAAATATGTCGTTCGATTTGTTCTAATCTATTTTTGATGCAGAACAAGGCAAAATTTTTAAGCATAGCATCTCTTACGGTTCAAAATTTTAACGCAGTTATGCGCAAAAAGAGGTTATAAGAAAATAATCGAGATATTTCAAAACAGTCTCTAAAGCATACGATTACTTCAAATACTACGTTTGTTTAGTATAAAATTGCGCTATGGAAAGAAAACAATTTCTTAGAAACCTAGGTGCGGCGGCAGCTTTTGCCGTCTCTTTCCCCTGTTTACATGCATGTTCAAAAGATGAAAGTGATGAAGGTGGAAATACGCCCGTACCGACCGGAGTAGATTTTGCAATAGACCTCGAAGCTCAAGAAGCAGCAAAACTTGGTGATAATGGAGGTTTTATTCTTAAAAATTTAGTAGTAGTTGTCAAAAATTTAGAAGGTGAATTCGTCGCGGCTAGCCAAGTATGTAGTCATCAGGGCTACGATGAAGTACGCTTTGTTAATCAAGATGGCGGTATCTTTTATTGTGACGTACACGGTTCACGTTTCGAGCAGAATGGTAGTCCAATAAACCAAGTAGACAGCAAACCTGCAAAAACTCTTAAGGTATTCAAAACAGAACTTTCGGGCACCTCATTACGTGTATTTGAATAATTGGCATCGATTTTGCCTATGCTATCGTCATGAAAAACTTTTTCTTTTTTTTCTGCTTAATGTCTACCAATGCGTTTTTCGCCCAAGATTGGCAAGAAAGCTTTACGGAAGCATTGGCTATGGCTAAAGAAGTTGATAAACCGTTGATTTTGGTATTTGCCGGTTCTGACTGGTGTGGCCCCTGTATTAAGTTGGATAAGGAGATTTGGCAATCCGCAGCGTTTAAAGAATATTCCAAGGACAATTTTATTCTCTACAAGGCCGATTTCCCAAGAAAGAAAGCTAATAAACTATCCGGAGCGTTTGCGAGACAAAATGAAAAGTTGGCGGAGAAATACAATTCTCAAGGACATTTTCCATTAGTAGTGATTTTAGATGAAGAGGGCAATATTCTGGGAAAGACCGGATATAATAAAGGCACCCCCGCAACATATATAGCACATTTAAATACCTTTTTGAAGTGAGATTATGGCATTTCATATTCTTATGTTTTTTTGTCTTGAGCAGTTTTGCCCAAGAAAATGAATTTGTTACCGTACATAAGGCCATGGAGCTAATGGGTAGCCGTTTCGATATAACAGTGGTCGCCAAGAACGAAGATGTCGGTTATATAAATATTGATGAGGCCACGGCTGAAATAACACGGATAGAAAAAATGATTTCTGCATGGGATCTGGATTCGGAAACCGCAATGATCAATAAAAATGCGGGAATCAAACCTGTAAAGGTGAGTTCTGAACTCTACCTACTCATCGAACGCGCCAAATTGATTTCTGAGGTCACCAATGGTGCTTTTGATATTTCGTACGCCTCTTTAGATGAGGTTTGGAAATTTGACGGCTCGATGACATCCAAACCTTCGGATGAGGAAATTGAGAATTCTATTGCTAAGGTCGGTTATCAAAAAATAATTTTGAACGAGAGCGACCAGAGCGTTTTTCTAGCTAAAAAGGGAATGAAAATTTCCTTCGGAGCGATTGGTAAAGGATATGCCGCCGATAAGGCCAAAGAGTTATTGGTTTCTAAGCAAGTAGTGAGCGGTATCATCAATGCGGCAGGAGACCTTACCACTTGGGGTACCAAGGCCAATGGTGAAAAATGGGTAATCGGAATTGCCAACCCCTTAAGTAAGGAAAAGATTTTTTCGTGGTTGCCTATCGTAGAATCTTCCGTTGCCACATCGGGCAATTCTGAGAAGCATGTAGTTCTTGACGGAATTAAATATTCCCATATCATAGATCCGAGAACAGGGTACCCATCTACAGGTATCAACAGCGTTTCAATATTTGCAAAAAGAGCGGAAACCTGCGACGCCTTTGCAACGGCAGTTTACATTTTGGGCAAAGATGAAGGACTAAAATTGATTAACCAACTACCCGATGTACAGGTGATTTTGGTCGACAGTGAGAACAAAATCCATAAGAGCAGTAGAATGTTGTCGGATATTGACCCGTAAACTATTCCAACAGTGATTTTGAAGATTCTTTCGGTTTTGTATAGCTACAATTGATAGGGCTCCTTATAACAAATTGATTTACGGTTTACACCATATTTCTTTCCGATATATTCCTGATATAATGAACTCAAGACGAGTTCAATTAGTTTTAAGTAGTAAAGGTTTGTTTTTTGGTTGGATATGACTAATTTCTCGTGATTAAACGAGATAACCACAATTTTGAACCGCCCAACCACTATAAAAGATGTTCTTGCCCGACTAGATAGCATTATTGAAGATGCTACAACGACTAATGACCGACTTGGTCTGTTCGCATACGTTTATAGAAGAACTACTGCTGAAATTCAAAAGGAAATACAATTGAAAAATTTCGAGAATAACGAAAGACTCGAAAAGATGGATGTAATCTTTGCCAACCTCTACTTAGATGCCTATCGTGATTATCAGAACAATAAAGAGGTGAGTGGGTCGTGGGCATTTGCTTTCCTAAATAAAGACCGGCCCTTAACAATTTTACAGCATATTTTAATGGGTATGAATACGCATATAAACCTTGACTTGGCCATTGCTACCAGTCAAAGTATGGCGGGCTTAGAGTTGTCTGAAATCGAGAACGACTTTAATAAAGTGAACGATGTGCTGTTCAATATTATCAATGAGTTGCAAGAACGATTGGGCAAAGTATCTCCATTGCTCTTTTTGCTCGATTGGGCCGGAAAGAACTCCGATGAAAAAATAATCGATTTTAGTATGCGTAAGGCCCGTGGTCAATCTTGGAACGGCGCAAATCTACTCTGGGCGTTAGGCGTTGATGGGCAAGATGGCGCAATCGAAAAATTAGATTCCGTGGTTCTTAAAATCAATGCAATTATAAAACAACCGAAATCTAGGGTTATCGGTTTCGTACTAAAGGCCATTGCCAAATTTGAAGAAAAGAACGTGGGAAAAATCATCTCAAAATTAAGGGAGCATTGATTTTTTTAAAAAGAGTGTCTATTTTGTGAATTTCAACGGGTTGTTTCACGCAAAGCCCGCAGAGTAGAAAGCGCAAAGAAACGCAAAGTGCTGCTCATGAAAGTTTTAGGTTCTCTGCGGTCTTTGCGATCTTCTTTGCGCACTTTGCGAGAACTATTTCCTAAGACAATGTTGATCAGTGTATTAAGATAAATATGAAATTAAAATGTTTAACTGAAGGTACAATATTTTTTATGCCATTTTAATCTTCCAAATTCAAATAGCCTTGGTCTTCTAATTCTTGTTTTGAGCTAATCAGCTTCGAATACCCATCCTTCAAAAAATAAACACTATCGCTTATTTCAAGAATATCACGGTAGAAATGGTCGGTGATGACAATTGCGCTCTCTTTCTTTTTTATTTGGATGAGCTCCTTGATTTTTTCTACATAAATAGGTGCAATAAAAGAAAAGGGCTCGTCTAGAAGTATGATTTTTTTATTGGAATTCAAAATAAGATATGTCTCGATTACGCGAAGTTCACCTGAAGAAAGTTCGTTGACCCTTATATTTTTATACTTGTCAAAGGCAGGAAAAGTCTTGGTGAAAATGCCCCAATCCGAATTAAAAAGGCGGAAGGCCTTCAAAAGTTTTAGATTATTCGGAAGTAGTTTGTGTTGCGGTAAATATGCTGCCAAGTATGTGCCGTAAAGCTTTCCCTTTTGCGTCTTTCCGTCAATACGTATGTTCTTGTATTTGGGCATTAAGCTACCGAATAAAATACGCAACAATGAGGTTTTTCCGCAGCCGTTTCTGCCTAAAATTCCTGTTACTTTTCCTGTTTCCGATTTCAGATAAACTCCATAGAGAATGCGCTTGTTATCAAAACTGAGTTCTACATTGTCGATTTCAAGTATCAAAACAGTTTTAGTATTTCAAGTGTGAGTAGGGTCAAAAGTGCATCTATAAAAAATGAAATCAAAAAGAGTTGTAAACGCAAAATACCAAAGTTTTTGAAAAATAGTAATTTTTGGCGCGAACGAATGTCAAGATGCAACAGCATTAGAAACCCAAATAGAATCAACTTTGCCAATAGGATTTTAAAAAGAATATAGTCTGACTGCATTGATACCAATAAGGTATACTGAATAATGGTAATCGCTATTGAGGGAAATAAAAATTTCCTATAAAACAGAAAAACTAGTTGATACGTTTTTGTTCGGAAAACAATATTTTTCAAATCAAGGGCATTTTAATAAATGTACAAATTTATCGTAAATTCGCAATCCAAGCGAGTGCTCTGTTAAGCCTTTCGTGTCGGTTAAGTCGCCGTTATTTTTTGTCAGGTCAAGGCAAAAAACCTGCCTCGCCGGCAGGCAGGTTAGTGCTTGACCGTAGCTATGGAGTAATTTTTTAACGTAGGACTGGTGAAAAAGAACAAGGCTTGGGCCGGCTAAAATAGGCTTAACAGAACACTAGGGAAGGGTATGATAGATAAACTAAACATTGTAAAACAGCGCTTTGATGAGGTTTCTGACCTGATTATACAGCCCGATATCATATCGGACCAAAAGCGTTATGTTGAACTGACCAAAGAATACTCGGACCTCAAAGATCTCGTCGCCAAGCGGGATCAGTACATTGAACTGACCGATAATATTCAGGAAGCCGAAGAAATCATTGCCGACGGTAGTGACACCGAAATGTTGGAAATGGCCAAAATGCAATTGGAAGAAGCTAAGGCCGGCCTACCGCAATTGGAGGAAGAAATAAAGGTGATGCTCATTCCTAAAGATCCTGAAGATGCCAAAGATGTGGTTGTTGAAATCAGAGCGGGAACTGGCGGCGACGAAGCAAGTATCTTCGCTGGTGACCTTTTTCGAATGTATACCAAATATTGCGAGTCAAAAGGGTGGAAAACAAATGTCATTGACCTTAGTGAGGGTACTAGCGGTGGCTATAAAGAAATTCAGTTCGAGGTAACCGGTAAAGATGTTTATGGCACCTTAAAATTTGAAGCGGGGGTGCATCGCGTACAGCGTGTACCACAGACCGAAACCCAAGGTAGGGTACATACCAGTGCGGCAACTGTGATGGTGTTACCGGAAGCGGAAGACTTCGATGTGCAAATAGAACCGAAAGACGTGCGTATCGATTTTTTCTGTTCATCAGGGCCTGGTGGGCAATCGGTGAATACTACCTATTCCGCAGTTCGATTAACACATATTCCTACGGGATTAGTAGCGCAATGCCAAGACCAGAAATCGCAACATAAAAATAAAGATAAAGCGTTTAAGGTGCTGCGCTCTCGCCTCTATGATTTGGAATTAGCAAAAAAACAGGAGGAAGATGCGGCCAAACGAAATTCTCAAGTAAGCAGTGGCGACCGATCGGCCAAGATCAGAACGTATAATTATCCGCAAGGTAGGGTGACGGACCACCGTATCGGACTCACACTTTACGATCTTCAGAATATTATTGATGGAGACGTTCAAAAAATAATCGACGAGTTGAGTTTGGTAGAGAATACTGAGAAATTAAAAGAAGCTTCAGAGATTTTTTAGAAATATGTTTACTGGTTAAAGAGTTTGGAGGAACTTTTGAACTTGAACTTGAACTTGAACTTGAACTTGAAAACCCAGCAACTCATAGCCCAAATCCGTAAGAAAAAATCCTTTCTATGTATCGGTCTCGATACGGATCTAGAAAAGATTCCTCCACATTTGCTTGAGGTGGAAGACCCGATTTTTTCCTTTAACAAAGCGATTATCGATGCAACTCACCACTTGTGTGTTGCTTATAAGCCTAACATTGCTTTTTACGAAGCATATGGTATTTCCGGATGGAAGTCACTAGAGAAAACCATTACGTACCTTAACAAAAATTTTCCCGAAATTTTTACCATTGCAGACGCTAAGCGCGGCGATATCGGAAATACTTCGACCCGATATGCCAAAGCTTTTTTTGAAGACCTGAATTTCGACTCGATTACGATTGCGCCTTACATGGGTAAAGATTCGGTGGAGCCATTTTTAGCGTTTCCAGATAAGCACACCATTTTATTGGCGTTGACTTCTAATGCAGGTGCTTTTGATTTTCAGACCCAATTGGTAAACGGTAAAGAATTGTACAAACAGGTACTGGAAACTTCAAAGACTTATGAAAATGCCGAGAACCTAATGTACGTTGTAGGAGCTACAAAAGCCGAATACTTAGGCGAAATTAGAAAAATTGTACCTGATAGCTTTTTATTGGTACCCGGAGTAGGTGCCCAAGGAGGAAATTTAGAGGAAGTCTGTAACTATGGGATGAATGAAAACGTGGGCTTACTTATTAATTCTTCAAGAGGAATCATATATGCATCCAAAGAAAAAGATTTTGCGGAAGCCGCGGCAGAAGCGGCGGTTATACTACAAAATCAAATGGCTCTAGAATTGAAAAAGATGAAGTGATTACTTCATCATATTTTCCAACACTTTTTGAATTTTCTGCGCTTTTTGCTCAAAAAATTCAATCAATTTAGCATCGGTATATTCTAAGTTACTGGCCTTGTCCAAAAAATTCTGATATTGATACTCCAATAGGGTTATCGCATTTCTGTTAGCGGCGATCGGGGTAACTTGTCCAACTTTACAATATTGCTTTTCCATAGTTTACATAAATAAGTCTTCCAAATATACGGTGCAAAACCATATTTAGATGTTGTTATTCGTCATATTTCATAGAAAATCGGTTCTATTGATGTTTTATTAACAATATGCTAATACAAAAGCTAAGAATGACACTATTTTTTTGTTAAAAAACCTTTTTGTAATCAAGTAAAGGTAGCATTTAATCGCTTTACAGAGCTTTTTCAGAGATTAAAGGCCAATAATTTTAAGACCCCATGATTCAAAGTGTAGAAGTTTAATCTTACGTTTATAGTGTTCTCTGGCTACGCTTTAGTTAAAATAGGTGTTATTTTTTATTCTGATAACAAACGAGCCAAAAGATTTAATACATTGCAAGGTTACTTAATCGGAAAAAATCGAGAGAACACTTTGCTGAACTACGATATATATCTTCATAAAAACTCAAAGACTTGGGTGACCTTCGTACATGGTGCGGGAGGCAGCTCTGCCATTTGGTACAAGCAGGTGCGCGAGTTTAGAGACCATTTCAATGTATTGCTGCTAGATTTACGGGGGCATGGCAATTCAAAACCTGGGCTCAAAGATGCCTTTAACGACAAGTACACCTTTGACTATATCACTGACGATATTGTAGCCGTAATTGATCATCTCAAAATTGAAAAATCACATTTTATAGGTATTTC